>TARA_R110001592_G_scaffold325782_3_pt1 | contig 47390 bp, 55 predicted proteins | sample TARA_R110001592 | Tara Oceans TARA_R110001592 (sample SAMEA4398387) | marine metagenome | biome: Polar Biome; feature: [SRF] surface water layer (ENVO:00010504); material: water (ENVO:00002006), including particulate matter (ENVO:01000060) such as... | depth 5 m | reverse complement strand
CACCCCGTTGGAATTGTTTGGGACGACCCAAATGCCTGATTGTTTCAATGGAAACAATGCTGAACTGGCATTAACGGCTATCGGTGGAATTGAGAACTATGCATTTTTTATTGATGGTGTTGCTAATCAAATTGCATCAAATTTAAGCCCTGGCAATCATTCAGCGCAAGTTGTAGATGCCCTTGGTTGTACTACCGACAGTGTCTTTGTAATTGAAAATCCTGAAGAAATTATCGTTTCAATCGATAAAACACCTGTTGGTTGTTATGGCGATAGTTTGGGCTCATTTACTGTAAATGCAAGCGGTGGAAGAGGGCCTTTACAAATCATTTTTCAAGGTGATACATCCTATACAACCGTGTATGAAAATTTGGTAGCGAATACGTATCGAGTTTATGTAACCGATGGCTTTTGCACCAAAACAATGCGCTTTTTGATCGATAGCATATCATCTCCATTATTTGCGATAACAACGGTTGAAGATCGTTGTATAATGACGAATGGAGAAGCCCATGTCACTGGAAATTATGGATCAGGAAATTATCAATATGCTTGGAATGGAAATGCGTTTTCTAATGATGCTTTTGTAACTGATTTGAGTGCAGGTAATCACACCTTGGTAGCTACCGATGGTGTTTGTATTGATACCCTTGCATTTACTATAGATGCCATTCAAGTGCCAGAATTTATTGCCAATAGCAATCCAGAAATATGCGATAACAACAATGGTAGTATTTCGTTTTCACCTCATCAATATTGGAAAGGGTATGAATGGTACATCGATGGTGTGCAACAGCAAAATTTGTTGTCAAATGCATTAGATTCTGGCTGGTATCAGGTTAGTATGACGGACAGTGCTTGCAGCATTAGTCAAAATGTATATGTTGATATTGTACCAAAATTCATCATCGATGAAATCATTAGAAATGAGCCTACCTGTAATGCCTCTAATGGTGAAATAGAAGTTAGAGTATTGGATGGAGCAAGCCAAACCAAGATAAAATGGGTGGATAGAAGCGAAACAACTTTCTCTTTAACAGGTCTTCCTCAAGGTATTTACACTGCTGTGCTTTATGATAATCTGTGTTCTGATACCATTCAAATATCATTGAACAACATTGATGGACCTCAAATTGGCATTCAGTTTTTTGATGCACACTGTGAATTGAACAATGGAGAAATACAAGTGAATGCATCTGGTGGAACGGGTCAATACACTTATCGTTGGCCAGATTTCCCTTCAAATACTACGAGCAAAGCCAGTAATCTATCGCCTGGTCATTACAATGTTTTTGTAAGCGATGATGTCTGCGAAAATGGAGTAGATGTGGTTATTAAAGACATTCCAAAACTGGCAGTTTCTTACACGACTAAAAATGAACATTGCGATTTAAACGACGGATTATTAGAACTGACATTTACGCATGCAATAGGAACGGTAGAGTATGTTATTGATGGCGCTGCACCGATAGAATACAATCAACCAATAGCCATTGGAGAAGGAACGTATACTCTAAAAGTTGTCGATGATTTTTGCTTTGTCGATACAGTTTTTAGCATAGGAAAATATGATTTGCCAATATTGCAATATGTACTACAAGATGAACATTGTAGTGGGAACAATGCGAGTATAAATTTGAGTGGAACGAGTTATAATGGAACTTTAAATTACTACTTAGGCGACACCCTAAATTCAATATCCAATCCTATAAATAACCTTTCTTCGGGGACTTATTTTATCGCTATTAGCGATGGATATTGTTTCGATTCGACTTGGGTTGATGTTATCAATTACCCAGTACCTCAAGCTTATTTAACCACCAATCCTGACCATTGTGGAAATGGAGTTGGCACCGCTGTGTTGGATTCTGTCACAGGAACAGGAAGTATAGTTTTCGAATTGAACAATGTTCAATATTCTGTAGGAGATGAAATTACTGGATTGAACAATGGGAGCCATGCTTGGATAATAACGGATAGTTTGTGTTCAACCAATGGGAATGTTTCTGTTGGAAATGTGTTGCCTCCTGTAATTATTACCGATAGCATAAAAGATTTAAGCTGTGGACAATCCAATGGACTGATTCATTTAAGTGCATCTGGAACAGAAAGCAGTTACACCATTTTGTGGGATGATGGCAACACACAATGGCAAAGAGATAACTTACCTGCAGGTGTTTATACTGCTACTATTAGTGGTGTACATTGTTCCGTTACCGAATCGTTTACAATAAATGTTTTGCCTGTATTTGGTGGTAGTGTAAACGAATTGCATGCTGCGTATTGCCAAGGTCAGAAAGGAGCTTTAACGGTTGCTTATCAAAACGAACGCGGTAATGTAATATTGAATATTGCTGGTCAACAATTTTTGAATCCAACGGAAGTGAAATTCCTTCCAGCAGGAAATTATCCTTATACAATAAGCGACGATTATTGTTCGGTTACTGGGAATGTAAATATTGGTGTGGGTCCAGATTTGGATTTAACCCTACTATCCACGATAAACGATACGTGCGATAAAGCAACTGGTTCAGTTAACACTCAATTATCAAACGCATTTGGAACCATAGTGTATCGATTGAATGGTGCGGTTGTTCAATTGCCAATTACCAACTTACCTAAAGGTCAGTATCGCTTGGAAGTAGAAGACGATTTTTGTTCGGATTATATCGAATTCAATATTATAGGGTTGGATCCACCAAACGGGAATTTAATAGTTGATCAATTGGATGCTTGCGAAAAGTCTATTGGTATTGCACGATATAGTAGCAATGAAACGAACCTGATTTATACTTGGGATAATGTTTTGGGTGATAGCATTCAAGACAATTTGGCTGAAGGAAATCATGAATTGATTGTGCAAAATGAATTTTGTACCGACACCTTGCCTTTTGAGCTGGACGCTTATCCTGATTTTGTTGTTGATAAAAAAGCGGCAAACGACTTCTGTAATTTAGGGCAAGGAAGTGTTACGATAGATGTAAATGGTAGTACAGCACCGTATACAGTTTTAGCTTATGATAGCGAATGGCCGGTAATGTATAAAGATGAAAATCTGAGTTATGGTGAATATCAATATACTGTAGTAGATACTTTCGGGTGTACACAAATAGTGACAGCTCTAATAAACAATGTTGATAAGAAATTAGACAAAGGGTATATCTACACACAGCCGGGCGAAATTATTGTCGGCGATTCTGTTCAGCTTGCATTTTGGTTAGAAGAAGGGTGGAATTTCGATTATTGGATCATCAATGGTGAAGTTGTAACGATAATAAATCCACTTGTGGCGTTTGACAAATTAAACGATGTAGCCCTTGTTGAATTGTATGTAGTACACAATAACTTCTGTACCGACGTTCTTAAAATCAGACTATCACCAACCACTGATGGTATAGTATATGCGCCAAATGCGTTTACGCCCAATGGTGATGGACACAACGATGTGTTCTTCCTATCGGGAGTGAATATTAAATCGGTAGAAGGATCAATCTACGATCGTTGGGGAGAAGAAATCATCAAATTCACCAATCCTTCCGATACGTGGAACGGAATGTATAAGGGGAAGTTGGTACAGATAGATGTATACAATTACCGATTTATGGTAGAATTCGAATCAGGTTTTAAAAAACAAGTTTTTGGTTCGGTAAGAGTCATTCGATAACTTTAGTTGCTCACAAAATAAGCGTGATTTATAACCTAAGTTGAGTATAGTTCTCTTTTATCAAAGTTTCTATTTTCTTGCATAAAATGGCGTGAGTAAAAATTCTAAGAATAAGATTTCCTCCAAATAACCAGAGAAATGCATACCAGAAAAAGTCGAGATCGTTCGAACTAATTGCTGAAAATTTTGAGTTCGAGATTAGAAGGAAAATTAAAAAAGGAACTGCAATTAATATAATCAGCCAATTCCCGTTTGTGACAATCATATTCCAGTCTTTATTTTCCGTTTTAATTATCCCGCTTACTATAATTGATTTTAAATTAAATGAGGACCATCCATTCAGTTTATGAAAGGCAAGTTTATTCTTTTCCCTTTTGATATAGTTATAGCCTTGCTCAGTCAAATAATTTTGAATTAAATCTAATATATCTGATGAATCCAGTTCTCCAAACTCATCTTTTTTAAATTTTGTCCGAAAATGTATAGGCAAAAACATCGTTTTCTTTTAATGGGTCACAACGTCAATTTAAAGAATAAAAAAATGGCGCTCTGAAATAATTCAAAACGCCATTGGTATTATATTTTAAATCATTATTTAACTGTGTCCTTCAGTCTCTGCATCGCGGTGAATTTTCTTTACTAAACCTTGCAATACTTTACCTGGTCCGCATTCAACAAAATGGGTTGCACCATCGGCTACCATGTTTTCTACACTTTGTGTCCAGCGAACAGGGGCTGTTAATTGAGCAATCAGATTTGCTTTAATCTCTTCAGGCTGTGTAACCGCTTTAGCATTTACGTTTTGGTAAATAGGACAAATTGGAGCTGCGAAAGTTGTACTGTTAATGGCATCCTGCAATTCTTCTTGTGCAGGCATCATCAATGGCGAATGAAATGCTCCACCAACGGGAAGAAGTAATGCTCTACGGGCTCCCATTTCTTTAGCCAATTCGCATGCTTTTTCTACTGCGGCTGTAGCACCAGAAATAACCAATTGACCTGGGCAGTTGTAGTTAGCAGCAACCACTATGCCGTCGGTTTTTTCGCAAAGCTCTTCAACTTGTTCGTCGCTTAGGGCCAATACGGCTGCCATGGTAGATGGTTCTGCTTTACACGCTTTTTGCATGGCATCGGCACGTTTTGAAACCAATTTCAATCCATCTTCAAAAGAAAGTGCATTGGCAGAAACCAAAGCTGAAAATTCACCCAAAGAATGTCCTGCAACCATATCGGGTTTGAAATCGTCGCCCAAAACTTTGGCTACAATTACAGAGTGAATGAATATAGCTGGTTGAGTTACGTTGGTTTGTTTCAAGTCTTCAGGTGTGCCTTCAAACATTATTTTTTGAATGTCGAAGCCTAAAATTTTGTTGGCTTTGGCAAATAGATCTTTTGCAATTTGGTGGTTGTCAAACAAATCTTTTCCCATTCCTGGGAACTGAGAACCTTGTCCCGGAAAAACGTAAGCTTTTTTCATAGTAGTGGTTTTGGATTGAGCAGTGTAAGATACAACTCAAACATGGCGCAAATATGCTAAAATTGATAATTCTGTACCGAATAGAATTGAGGGAGAATGAAAAAAGGGCCGAAGCCCTTTTGAATAGTTATTGTTATTAGTGATCAATCTCTGCTGCCACCAAAAAAGCGCAACAACATCAAAAATAAATTGATGAAATCGAGGTATAAATTAAGCGCACTAGCCATAGCCAATTTGCTTGCCATTTCAGATCCTGTACTCAACATTTCTGCTGCATTTCTTCGAATCATTTGCATGTCATAAGCTGTTAGACCTGTAAATATCAATACACCAACTCCAGAAATGATGAAATCCATCATGCTGCTGCCTAAAAACATGTTGACAACCATCGCAATGATTAGTCCTACTACTGCCATTCTAAGTACCATGCCGAAGCCTGTTAAATCGGTACGTGTTTTATAGCCTAAGATGGCCATAACGCCAAATGTAGCCGAGCAGATGAAAAAGGTATTGGCAATAGAACCCATGGAGTAATACAAGAAAATATAACTCAAACTAATGCCCATAACTGCAGAATAAATTAATAATGCAACCAACATTTGCTGTGCACTTAACTTTTGTATGGCTTTGCCTAAGAATAATACAAATCCAAGCGGAGCTAACAATACAGCCCATCCTAAAATGGTTCTTCCACCTGTTACAGGGTTGATTAAATACTCCATTAAATCTGGAGTTGTACCAAACCAAAAAGAAGCAACACCAGTTATGGCTAATGCAGCTGTTAGGTAAGTGAATACTCTTCCTACAAATGCTTTTTCAGCATCTTCTCGAGTGATGGTTTTTGTTCGAACGTTGTTGTTTTGATCGTACATGATTAATGAAGTTTAGCAGATACTAAGTTAATGAATTCGTTGCGTGTTTCGTTGTTTGTAAACGCACCTGTAAAGGCCGATGTTGTGGTAACAGAGTTTTGTTTCTGAACACCTCTCATTTGCATGCACATGTGTCTAGCTTCAATGATTACAGCAACTCCGTGAGGTTGTAAAGTTTCCTCTATACAGTCGCGGATTTCGTTGGTTAAACGCTCTTGAACTTGAAGTCTTCTTGCAAAAGCATCTACCACTCTTGGCAATTTGCTTAGCCCAACAATTTTCCCATTGGGGATGTAAGCAATGTGTGCTTTACCGAAAAATGGCAACATATGGTGTTCGCACATAGAATACACTTCTATGTCTTTTACCAATACCATTTGGTTGTAGTCTTCTGTAAACATGGCCGATTTTAAAATCTGTGCAGGATCTAAATCGTAACCATGTGTTAGAAATTGAAGGGCTTTGGCAACACGTTCGGGTGTTTTTAGCAAACCTTCTCTTTCAGGGTCTTCACCCAAATCTTTTATTATGCTTTTATAAACGCCTGATATTCTTGTTACAGCTTCATTGTCGTAACTATCTATGCGTTTGTAACTTTCTTCTTGATTGTCCATTATATTGACTTCTATTCGCCGTAGTATTCAGCGAAATTATTACTTGTTTCGTAAATCTTAACGCAATGCAGCGTGCAATTGTGTTTTTCTACTTCTGATTTCAATTCGTCCCAAACGGCAAAACACAAATTTTCTGTTGATGCCATTATACCTTGCATAAACGCAACATCTAAATTCAGGTTTTTATGATCTACTTTATCTAAAACTTTCACTTTTATGATATCGCTCAAAACCTTCAAGTCCATCACATAACCAGTATCGGCATCGGGGGTTCCTTTTACGGTTACATACAAATCGTAGTTGTGTCCATGCCAATTTTTGTTAGAACATTTACCAAATATTTCCTCGTTTTTTTCGTCCGACCAATCGTGGTTCCATAGCTTGTGAGCAGCATTGAAGTGTTCGTGACGGGTTACATATATGGTTCTCATTTTGGGTTTATCTGTTTAACACTACGATGATAGTGCAAATGTTACATTTCTGCGCTTATATTTGTTGGTATTAACGCAAATTAATGATTGTAATCACAGGAGCGGCAGGTTTTATTGCAAGCTACACCGCAGCATATATAGCAGAACAAGGATTTGGCGATTTGGTTTTGGTCGACGATTTTTCTAAAACCTACAAAAAAGCCAATTTCGAAAACAAGAAGGCCAAGTTGGTTGAACGCTCGGTATTTCCTAATTGGTTGAAAGAAAATGCAGCAGCTGTTCAAATGGTAATTCATTTGGGTGCCAGAACCGACACTACTGAGTTTGATTACAGCATTCACGAAGAACTGAATTTAGAATACAGCAAAACGCTTTGGAATATCTGTGTAGAAGAAGGGCTTCCATTCATTTATGCGTCTTCTGGTGCGACGTATGGTTTGGGAGAATTTGGCTATGCCGATAGTCACGAATTACCTGAAAAATTAAAACCTTTAAACGCTTACGGTATCTCAAAAAATGAGTTCGACATTTGGGCGTTAAAACAAGAACGTCAACCTTATTTTTGGGCGGGATTGAAGTTTTTCAACGTGTATGGTCCAAACGAATACCATAAAAGCAGAATGGCGTCGGTTATATTCCATGCCTTCAAACAAATAAAAGAAACCAAGGCAATGAAATTATTTGCCAGCCACCATCCAGATTATAAAGACGGTGAGCAATTGCGCGACTTTGTTTACGTACGAGATGTTGCATCGGTAATATTCTTCTTGATGAACCACAGAAAAAATAGTGGTTTGTACAATTTAGGTACTGGAGAAGCTCGAACTTTCAATGCGCTGGTTACTTCTGTTTTCAATGCTTTGGAGTTGACACCAGATATCAGTTACATTCCTACACCTGAGGATATTAGAGATAAGTACCAATATTTTACGGAAGCCGATATGAGCAAATTAATAAGTATTGGGTACGATAAGCCTTTTACTAGTTTGGAAGATGGTGTAACCGATTACGTGAAAAATTACTTAATGAAGGACTTTAAGGTAGTGTAAGCTATTCTTTTAGTCTTGTTGATCCATTCCTGTCTTCAGCTTCATTAGTTCTTCTCTGATGTAGCTAAGCTTTTGAAGTACGGTGGTTTTGTCCATTTCAGGATCTATACCTCTAACCAATTTGTCTTTTGCTCCTTCAAGAGTGAATTTTCGCTCTTTTACAAGGTTGTAAATTAAATTGATGTGTTCAAGATCTTTTACACGGTATTGACGCACCCCATTTTTATTCTTTTGAGGTTTGATGGTGTCAAACTCTTTTTCCCAGAAACGAATCAATGAAGTGCTAACATTGAATATTTGAGCTACCTCACCTATGGAGTAGTAAAGTTGATTTGGATTTAGCTTTAACTCCGGCATAGTGCAACCTTAATCGAATGATTGGTTAGCGCTACTAGATAATTCTATCATACGGTCAAACTCTTCTGGAGTTAAATCGTTGAAGTAGTAGTTGTAAGGATTTACTTTTCTATTGTCCTTCTCAACTTCGTAATGTAAGTGCGGTCCAGTAGATGAGCCCGTGTTACCAACAAAGCCAATAATGTCGCCACGTTTTACTTTCTGTCCTTTCTTTACGTTGAAACGACTCATGTGAGCATAACGCGTTTTGTAACCAAACTGGTGTTTTATAACAATATGGTTTCCATACCCACGCTTACTTGATATAACCGATTCTACAACCCCATCTCCAGTAGCAAAAATGTGCGTTCCAGTAGGAGCTGTAAAGTCCATTCCGGTATGCATTTTTCGAATTTTATGAATTGGATGTATTCGGTATCCAAAACCAGAAGCTACACGAGTTAAATCTTCATTGGTAATTGGTTGAATAGCTGGTATGCTTTGTAATAATTCTTCTTTTTGTTTCGCTAATTCTACAATTTCATCAAAGGATTTTGATTGGATGTAGAGTTTTTGAGAAATATTATCAATGGTTTTACGCGTATTGATAACTAATTCAGAAAATTTATAGCCTTCTAAACCAATGTATCTATTCACTCCACCAACTCCAGCTTCGCGAACATCTTGAGAAATTGGCTCAGCTTCAAATATTACTCGGTAGATGTTATTGTCTCTATGAATGATGTTTGAAAGCACATCTTTTATCTGCGAAACATCTTTGTTTATAACTGCGTATTGTAGCTTAAGTTGCTCATTTTCACGCTTTAAGGCGATTTCTTTTGGTGAGTCAAAAAAGGTATATGCCACAAACAAAATGATACTGGCAAACACCATACCCGTGATAACAAAAGACAATAAACGCTTCAGTCTATCTTTTGTAGTTAGCGTAATGCGCTCGTAGTTAAGCGTATTCGGGTTGTATATATACTTATGTTTAGATGTAGACACTTGCCGCAAAAATAAAAATTATAACTGTATATAGCGCCCATTTTTCGCCATTACCCTAAATTCGCGCAACATTAAGGAGCAATAAAGATGACGAGCGCTGAAATACGTAGACAATTTCTTGATTTTTTTCAAAAAAACAACCATTCGGTAGTAGATTCTGCTCCTGTAGTTTTAAAGGACGATCCTACATTGATGTTTACCAATGCGGGAATGAATCAATTCAAAGACCGATTCTTAGGAAATAGTAGCGAAGGCGACACTCGTGTTACCGATGCTCAGAAGTGTTTGCGTGTATCCGGAAAGCACAACGATTTAGAAGAAGTAGGGGTAGATACTTACCACCATACATTGTTCGAAATGTTAGGCAACTGGTCTTTTGGCGATTATTTCAAGCAAGAAGCTATCGATATGGCTTGGGCGTTTTTAAAAGATACAATGGGCATTGCTCCAGAGCAAATGTATGTTTCGTATTTTGAAGGAAACGAAGATGTAGAGGAGGATGTTGAAACCAAAAACTTGTGGTTAAAACACGTTAAACCTGAAAACATCATAAAAGGAAACGCCAAAGATAACTTTTGGGAAATGGGCGACACTGGTCCTTGCGGTCCATGTACTGAAATACATGTTGATATCCGACCAAAAGATGTAAGAGCTAAAGGTGATGGTGCTGCATTGGTAAACAATGATCATCCTCAGGTTATCGAAATCTGGAATTTGGTTTTCATTCAGTTCAATAGAAAAAAATCAGGCGATTTAGAGCCTTTGCCTAACAAACACGTTGATACCGGAATGGGATTAGAGCGGTTGGCTATGGTTATTCAAGGCAAATCGTCTACTTACGATACCGATATCTTTACCCATTTAATTTCTGTTCTAGAAAAACAATCGGGTAAAAAATATACTGGCGGCGATACCAAAATAGATATCGCATTTAGAGTATTGTCAGACCATGTTCGTGCTGTTGCATTTGCTATTGCCGATGGACAGCTTCCTTCCAACACAGGTGCAGGGTATGTCATCAGACGTATTTTGCGTCGTGCAGTACGTTATGCTTACAGTTTCTTGGATTTAAAAGAACCTTTCTTGCACAACTTAGCGAAAGAATTGATTTTGTTGATGGGCGAACATTACACAGAATTGAAAGCGCAAGAGACCTTGTTATTGAAAGTAATTTTGGAAGAAGAAAACACCTTCTTAAAAACCTTGAGTGTTGGCTTAAACATGCTGAACGAGGCTAGCGAAAACGTTGAAGGTAAATTCTCTGGTGAAAAAGCTTTCGAGCTTTACGACACTTTTGGTTTTCCTATCGATTTGACTCAACTTATTCTGAGTGAAAAAAATATTGAAGTTGATATTGATACGTTTACCGCTGAACTGAATAAGCAAAAGAATAGATCGCGTAAAGCGAGTAAGCAAGATGTTGACGATTGGGTACTTGTAAACGATCGCAGTGAGTTGCCAGAATTTGTTGGCTACGATAATTTAGAAAGCGCTTGTACTTTGGTAAAACACCGAAAAGTAGAAGCTCAAAACAAAACCTTTTATCAAGTAGTAGTACACCCTACACCATTTTACCCAGAAGGAGGAGGACAAGTAGGCGATAGAGGGCGCTTAGTTCTTGCCGACGGCAGAGAAATAGAAGTTTTTGACACCAAAAAAGAGAATGGTCTTATCATTCAGTTTTGCAATGAAGTCCCAACCGATGTAGTTAAAGCTGTAGTTGATAGCAATAAAAGAAAAGCTACTGAACGCAACCATAGTGCTACGCATTTATTGCATTTTGCTTTACGCGAAATATTAGGCACACACGTTGAACAAAAAGGATCGTTAGTAAATGAAAAAGCATTGCGCTTCGATTTTTCTCACTTCGCTGCGCTTAGCAATGAAGAAATTCAAAAAGTAGAAGACCGAGTAAATGAATTGGTTCTAGAAAACATCAATCTAACCGAACACCGTACAGCCAAAATAGAAGACGCAAAAGCGATGGGTGCCATGGCTTTGTTTGGCGAAAAGTATGGCGATACTGTAAGAGTTGTTCAATTTGGCGACTCCATAGAGCTTTGCGGAGGCACACACGTTCCTACAAGCGCAAGTGTTGGTTTGTTTGTGTTGAAAAGCGAATCGTCTGTAGCGAGTGGAGTAAGACGTTTAGAAGCGCTTACAGCCAATGTGGCAAAAAACTATTTGCAACAGCAAGCCAACGAACTTTCTGCCATCAAAACATTGGTAAAAAGCCCGGTGCAACCCATCAATGCTATTGAAAGCTTATTGGCTTCTAAAAAGAGTTTAGAAAATACGCTTGAAAAGTTAGAGCAAGAGTTTGCCCTTCAAAATGCGAGCAAAGCATTGGAATCGGCAACCTTGTTGAATAACGGTTTACGCTATGTTCATTTTGAAAACAGAATAGGGGCTAAGCAAAGTAAAAACTTGGCCAACGACTGGAAAGCAAAAGAAGAAAATTTAGTAGCTGTTTTTACAAACGATGTAGAGGGCAAGGCCAATCTAGCTGTATTTGTTTCCGACAATTTGTTGAAAGAAAAAGGTTTGAAAGCTGGCGATTTGATAAAAATAGGAGCGAAGCACATCCAAGGTGGTGGCGGTGGAGCACCATTTTATGCCAGTGCGGGTGGTAAAAATCCTGCAGGATTGCCTCAAGCCGAACAAGATATTTTAGCTCACATTCAATCATGAAGATTTATACCAAAACAGGCGACAAAGGCACAACCATGCTTTTGGGCGGAACACGAGTAGCCAAGCATCATATTAAAATTGAAGCTTATGGCGAAGTAGATGGTTTGAATGCCTATGTGGGAATGCTGATTGATACAGCACCTGAGAAAACTCAGCTAGCTTTGCTAGAGGCGGTACAAAACCAATTGTTTACCATTGGTTCTTATTTGTCTTTGGTAGAAGGCAACGATAAAGTGGCATTGCCGAAGATTGAAGAAAGTTGGATTACCGATTTGGAAAATCACATCGATGAGATGGACGAGCAATTGCCGCCTTTAAAGAACTTTGTTTTGCCTGGTGGATCTGTTGCTTCGTCGCATGCACATATTGCACGTTGTGCATGCCGAAAAGCAGAAAGAAGAGTAAGTCAGTTGGCTGAGGTGGAGGCAATTCATGCGCTCATCATTCCATACATAAATCGTTTGTCTGATTACCTTTTTGCGCTAAGCCGTTACTGGGTACAAGCTGCTGGGGCCGTAGAAAGACCATGGATTCCGAGTAAGTAAAAGGGTAAGTCTTCTACAATCGTTAAGGGATTTAGTATTACTGTTTTCTTAAACGTTGTCTTTTTTTCTTTTTGCTTTCAACAGGTTTAAGCGTACAAGTTAATTCAGGGCTATTATCAATCGTGGCATAATCACCTGTCATGGTTAAGTGTTTTCTGTTAGAGTCAATTTGAACATCCAATTCTATAAGATACTTTTGGTCTATCGGATTTTGAATTTCTGTCGTATCTGACTTGAGCTCATTGGTGTTGTAAAAGTAAACGCTTAAATTTTCAATCTTATATTGTGTAGTATCAATTTTCAATTTAAATTGACCTTTCTGAACTAAGGTTACGGCAATCATTTCATTGTCCTTGAACACCTCCATCACACCATATTCTAGAGGTTTTTTAGACTCTTTATCAACAATATTTCCCTGAATTGATACGAAGTTTCGACTTGTAACAACATTCTTTGTTTTTAAAGAATCTTGCTTTTCAACTTGTGCTTGTAATTGGATGGGTGAAAGACTGAGTCCTAACAGGGTGATAAATGGTACTGAAGTAGCCGCTAAAACGAAATTTCTTTTGAATGACTGAACTTGTGAAATATTAAAGGTTCCACAGGTAGCATCTTGGGCTTTTTCTTTGGTGAAATCTCCAACATGTTTGTTGCAAGAGTTACAAAATTTTAGGTTTTCTGAATCTGTAGAACACAATGAACCCCAAGTTTTATCGCAGGAATATTTGAGATGTACTTTTTTGTCTTTCATTGTGTGCCTTTATAATCTACAAATATTTCTCTACCAATTCTACCGTAATGTTTTTGTCCGAAAGGATGATGAGGCGCTCCATGACGTTTCTTAACTCGCGAACGTTACCAGTCCACTCGTGTTGCTCAAGCAGCTTAAGTGCTTTGTCGTCAATTATTTTTTGACTTATTCCGTAGTCTTTGCAAATCAACTCGTTGAAATAATTGGCCAATAAGGGTATATCGCCTTGTCGGTCTTTTAGTGCCGGTACTTTAAGGTGGATGACGCACAAACGGTGGTACAAATCTTCTCGAAATCTACCTTCTTCAATTTCCTTTTTAAGGTCTTTGTTGGTCGCAGCCAGTACTCGGCAATTCACTTTGATGTCTTTTTCGCCACCAACACGGGTAATTTTATGCTCCTGTAGTGCTCGCAATACTTTGGCTTGAGCGCTCAAACTCATGTCGCCAATTTCATCCAAAAATAGAGTGCCTTCGCTGGCTATTTCAAACTTGCCTTTGCGCTGCTTAATGGCTGATGTAAATGCACCTTTTTCGTGACCAAATAATTCGCTTTCTATCAGTTCTGATGGAATGGCGGCACAATTTACTTCAACAAAAGCTCGTTTTTGGCGAATGCTTTTTTGATGTACTTGTTGTGCTACCAATTCTTTTCCCGTTCCGTTAGGGCCGGTAATAAGGATTCTGGCTTCGGTTGGCGCAATTTTGTCAATCATGGCTTCTATTTCCAGTATTTCAGGACTGTTTCCTATGATTTTACTGCCAGTACGACGTTGTACTTTTTGCTTAAGAATGTTGCTGACTTCTATCAACTCACTTTTCTCCATTGCGTTTCTGGCGGTAACCAATATGCGATTGAGATCCAGTGGTTTTTCAATGAAATCGAAAGCGCCAAGTTTTACACATTCTACGGCATTGTCGATACTGGCATGACCAGAGATCATAATAAGTGGTGTACTTACATCTTCACGAGAAAGAAATTCAAGCAATTTGATGCCATCCATTTCCGGCATTTTAACATCGCAAAAACACAAATCGAAGTCACCGTCTTTCAAAGCCATAAAGGCTTCTTTTCCGTTTGAAGCTTCAGCTATGTCGTAGTTTTCGTACTCTAATATTTCGCGAAGCGAATTGCGGATGGCTGCTTCGTCGTCAACCAATAATATTTTTGGCATAAGTGTGTTTACTGTAAGTTTTCTATTAGTAAGCCTTCTTTAAGGGCGTAATCGCATTGAATAAATCCATTGAAACCGAACTTGGTTTGGATGTAATCCATCAGTATAACGGCCATTACAATATAGTCTACACGAAGTGGAACAAGTCCAGGAATTTCAAAACGTTCCTCTTTAGTTTTAGATATAATTGATTCGTAAATCTCTTGAAACAATTCTCTTGAAACCATGTGTTCACTCAACTTTGGGGCAAGTGTTTTAGACTCTACAATCATATCGCGAACAGAATCGAACGAACCTGAAGAGCCTACTAAACGACTAGGTTTATGTGTTTTTACCGCCTCTATTAGCGGGGTGAAAGTCTTGTCTAAAAACGCGTGTATTTTACTGATTTCTTCAGTTTGAATTGGTTCAGTTGGATCAAACTTTTGCAAAAGCTTAGCCACACCAGCATTGAAACTGAATACTTCATGGGCTTGGTCTTTATCGCCTAAAATGAATTCAACAGATCCTCCACCGATGTCCATGATTAAATCACAATCTTGGTTGAGAACATTGCTTGCTTTTACGCCTTTGTAGATTAAATCGGCTTCGCGCAAACCATCGATAATTTCGATATCTATGTTGAGTTGCTCCATTACGCTATCGGTAAATTCTTTCGCGTTTTTGGCGTCACGCAATGCAGCTGTACCTATAGCCAATACAGAATCGCAACCTAGGTTGGTGATTTCGTAAACGGCTGTTCTTAACGCCATAATGCCGCGTTCCATAGCTCTTGGTAAAAGCAGGTTGTTGGCCAAGCCACCTTCACCCAACTTGACCGGAAATTTAGTGTTGTAGATTTCAGTAAATGAACCATTTTCAACGTCGCACACCAAGAGGTTGAAGGTGTTGGTGCCTAAATCAAATAATGCTAAACGTTTTTTCATAGTATAGTTGTAATGTACAAATTAGTTGTCGTTTACTGTTGCCTTAGTTTTTGAACCTCAACCATTTCCAAAGTTCCTTGTAACTCACTTTTTTGCCATACATCAAAATACCTGTACGGTAAATTTTTGCTGCCATCCAAACTACTCCGAAGAAGGTAACAATAAGCAATGCCATAGATAGAATAAGTTGCCAAACGTTGCCCGTATCAAATCCTATAGCTACGCGCATCATCATTACAATAGGCGATGTAAGTGGAAATAGACTGAACCAAAATGCAGCTGGTCCTTCGGGATTGGTAATGGCAAATTCGCCCACCATTAATCCGAATATCAAGGGGATGGTGACGGGCAGCATAAATTGTTGGGTGTCTGTTTCGTTATCAACAGCGGCACCAATAGCAGCAAAAAGGGCTGCGTACAAGAGGTATCCACCCAAGAAGTAAAAGATAAACATACCAATCATCACTGGGAAATTGATACGGTTTAATATCTCAAACACCATCTGTGTGTCTTCTTGTTGTTTGAGTTCCATTTGCATTTCAGAAGCCATTTTTTTGCTTACCTGCTCTTGAACCATTTCTTGGGGATTGTACTTGTCTTTCAGTATGGTAGCCTGCGCCACAAAAAACAAAGAAGCACTTAGAAATACCCATAAAAGAAATTGAGTCAATCCAACCATAGCTACACCCAGAATTTTACCCAACATAAGTTGGAAGGGTTTGACTGAGCTTACAATTACTTCTACAATTCGAGTCGTTTTTTCTTCAATAACACCACGCATAACTTGCGAACCATAAAGGAAGATGAAGATGTAAATCAAGAATGAAAAAGCAAAGCCAACAATGGCCAATTCTCTATCGTACGATTTCTCGGTTTTCTTGTCGATGTCTTTCGGTACAAGGTTGATGTTGGTATTGATGCGGGCATATACCGATGGGAGAATGCCGCTTACCCTTAGCTTGTATCCTTCAAGAATTTCTTCCATTTGGCTTTCAAGCGTTTTCATTACTTTAAAACTGGGCAATTTCTTATAATATATGGCTGCGGCATCGGTTTCTACAAACCGTTCGTTTAAGTAAAGCATAAGGGTATACTCACTTTCTTTAAACTCTTCGTCGCTTAAATCTTTGTCCGAATAGAAGTATTTGTAATCGGCACTTTCTTTGAACAAATCTTTGGTTAGCATGCCGGGTGTTTTGTCAACTACCAAAACCGATTGTTTGCCACTTTCAGAAAGCGAAAGCATAACTGCAGCTACCATAATACCGACCATCAGCAAAGGACCTAAAAAGGTCATCAGTATAAACGACTTTTTCTTTACTCGAGTAAGGTATTCTCTCTTTATAATTAGTAATGTTTTGTTCATCTTTTTTGGTCGTTGATGGCTTTAATAAAAATATCGTTCATTGAAGGAATCAATGGTTTTACTTCTTTAATGTTGATGGAAGCTAGTGCAGATCCTAAAAACTGATTGAGTTCGACACCTTCATTTAGAGTGATTTTCATCGACTCGTTATTTGGGTTCAATTCTACTTTTTGGCAATGTGCTTGAAAAGCTGCACTATTTAAATCGGTAGCAGAAGCATCGAACGATACTTTGTATGATTGATCAAAAAATTGGTTTTGCAATTCATGAACCGTTCCTTGAAGTACATTTTTAGATTGGTTGATAAGGTAAACCTCGTCGCAAATTTCTTCAACCGAAGCCATGTTGTGCGTAGAAAGCATGATGCTAATGCCTTTCTCTTTTAAGACTTTTATTTCGTCGCGTACCAGTTGAGCATTAATAGGATCGAAACCAGAAAATGGTTCATCCAATATCAGCAGTTTTGGCTCGTGTACAACAGTGGTAATGAACTGTACTTTTTGCGCCATTCCTTTACTTAGGTCTTCAATTTTTTTGTCCCACCATTGGTTTAGATCAAATTTTTCGAACCACGGACGTAATTTTTTTACCGCATCGGCACGACTGAATCCTTTTAGTTGGGTCAGGTATATGGCCTGTTCACCAATTTTCATTTTACGGTACAAACCTCTTTCCTCAGGTAAGTAACCTATTTCTTCAACGTGTTTGCGTTCTAGCTTTTCGCCATTGAAGGTTACCGTACCAGAATCGGGTGCTGTAATTTGATTGATGATACGAATGAGCGATGTTTTTCCAGCACCGTTTGGTCCTAATAAACCTAATATTTTCCCTTTTTCAAGGTTTAGATTGATGTCGGTAAGAGCTTGGTGCGCTTCGTACTTTTTGGAAACGTTGCTTACTTCAAGTATGTTCATATATGCTGATTGGCTTTGAAACAAATTTGTATAAAACTAAAAAAGCCGTAGGATTGAGAGTCGCTACGGCTTGATTAATTTATGAATGGTTTTATTATGTGAACATTTCTTTCACTTTTGCGAAGAATCCTTTGTCTGCTTGACCTGGATTTGGCTTGAAGTTATCTGATTCGCGCATGCTTTCTAGGGCTTTGCGTTCTTCAGCAGAAAGTTCTTTAGGAGTCCAGATACATACATTGATCAAAATGTCGCCAGGTCTACCAGAATTGATGTCTGGTAATCCTTTGCCTTTTAATCGAAGTATTTTGCCCGATTGTGTGCCTGCCTCAATGTTGATCTTGTAGCTCTTGCCAAGAATCTTGACGATATGCTGACCACCCAAAGCTGCATCTGCAAAGTTGATGTACAAATCGTAGTGCAATGTATTTCCGTTGCGTTCTATTCTGTCGTGTTCTTCAACATCGATTAGAATAAGCAAATCACCAGGTTCTCCACCCATTGGGGCTTCATTACCTTTTCCACGCATAACCAGTTGCATATCGCCTTCAACACCAGCTGGTATATCAATCGATACGGTTTCCTCTTTGCGTTTCATACCATTGGAGTCAGAACCTGCACCGCGTTTGCTGATGCTTTTACCAGATCCATTACATGTTGGGCATGTAGATGTTGTTTGCATCTGACCAAGCATGGTATTTACAACTCTAGAAACTTGACCCGCTCCACGACAAGTAGTACAGGTGTCAAAACTTGTACCTTCAGCAGGAACCAAACGGTTAAGCTTAATGGTTTTGGCTACACCGGTCATCACTTCTTCCAAAGTGACTTTTACCTTGATGCGTAGGTTGGTACCTTTTACTGTACGTCTACGAGATCCGCCTCCACCTCCGAAGCCGCCACCGAAGCCACCGCCACCGAAAATGTCACCGAAGTTGCTGAATATGTCATCCATATTCATGCCGCCAAAGCCACCGCCTCCGCCACCAGCACCTGTTGCTTGGTGTCCAAAACGATCGTAACGTGCTTTTTTGTCAGGGTCGCTTAGCATTTCGTATGCTTCAGCTGCCTCCTTAAATTTTTCTTCAGCCTCGGTATCGTCAGGGTTTTTATCCGGATGATACTTAATGGCCATTTTTCTGTAGGCCTTTTTTATTTCGTCTGCTGCTGCATTTTTGCTAATGCCCAGCACATCGTAGTAGTCTCTTTTAGCCATGTTATTGTCCAATTACAACTTTTGCAAAACGCAATACCTTATCACGGAAGAAGTAACCTTTTTCGGCAACTTCTACTACCTTACCTTTCATGTCTTCGCTAGGAGCTGGCATGTGTGTAATGGCTTCGTGTAAATCTGTGTCGAAAGCAGTTCCTTTACTATTCATTGCTTTTACACCTTTGTTTTCTAGTGTTTTGAAAAGTTTGCTGTGAATCAACTTAAAACCTTCTTTTACACCGTCTATATCAGTAGCTGTTTCGTTGGTTTCAATAGCGCGATCGAAATCATCCAAAACGGCAAGCATTTCTTTAGCTATATCTGAACCAGCGTTTTCTATTAGAGTCAATTTTTCTTGTGCATTTCTGCGACGGAAATTGTCAAAATCGGAGAATAGACGAACATATTTGTCATTCAATTCGTCGTATTTCTTTTTTGCCTCTGCTAATTCATTAACAGGCTCATCGGCGCTAGCTTCAGTGGTTTCGGTGTTGCTTTCAGCAGTGTTTTCTTGTGCTGTAGTATCTTGCACCTCTTCGTTTACCTTTTCCTCTTCTACTTTATTGTTTGACATGCGTACGTTTTTTCTTTCGGTGTGCAAAAGTATTGCCATTTGTATAAATATGACAAGTTGGCAAGAGATTGTTTTCTAGTTGATGTGTGTTGAGACTATAAATAGGTGTGTCAGTGAATGATTTTTGAATGGTCTCGGCATAAAAAAACACCCCTTAGCCTAAGCTTTGGAGTGTTCTACTGTTGGTTCGAATACATTAAATATACCCAAACAAATTGAAAGAGCTAGTTTATAAACTCTTTACCATGTCATCAAGTTTGTAATGAAGGTTTGGCCCACGTAAGTTTTTGGCTACAATAATACCGTCTCCGTTGATCAATACATTGGTTGGAATACTTCTTACTCCGTAAATACGTGCGCCTTCAGACTTCCATCCTCCTAAGTCACTAACATGCCATTCCCAGTCAAGTTTGTCTTGCTTAATAGCAGCTACCCAACGGTCTTTGTTTGAATCTAGTGATACAGAAAACACTTCTAATCCTTTACCTGCTTTCTCTTTAAACTTGGCTGTTTTGTACTTGTTGTATGCGCTTACTACATTTGGATTTTCTCTTCTACAAGGTCCACACCAGCTTGCCCAAAAATCGATAAGTACCATTTTACCTTCCAAATCTGAAAGTTTTAAAACCTTTCCGTCAGGGCTTGTGAAAGCTAATTCAGGTGCTTTGTCTCCTATGTTTAGACCAACTTCTTGGGCTAAGGATAAGCTGCTTATGAAGAGTATAGATAAACTTAGTAGGATAAATTTTTTCATGATTTAAAATTAATTAAAGTCTTAATAGATAGCGTGTTAATTATGTCTAATAATTTCAGCGCCTAGTTTGCGTAATCTGTTTTCTATGTCTTGGTATCCGCGATCAATTTGCTCAATGTTATGAATTACACTTTTGCCTTCAGCGCTAAGAGCGGCTATTAATAGCGAAACACCAGCTCTAATATCTGGACTGCTCATGGTGGTACCACGAAGCGCTTGTTTTCTATCTAATCCAATGATGGTAGCACGGTGTGGATCACAAAGAATAATTTGTGCGCCCATATCGATCAACTTATCGGTGAAAAATAAACGGCTTTCAAACATTTTTTGGTGAATCAATACTGAACCACGCGCTTGAGTTGCAACAACCAATACTATAGACAATAAGTCAGGAGTAAAACCTGGCCATGGAGCATCTGAAACGGTTAAGATAGATCCGTCAATGAATGTCTCTATTTCGTAATATTCTTGCTCAGGAATGAACAAATCATCTCCGCGCAATTCCATTTTTATTCCTAAACGACGGAATACTTCTGGGATAATACCCAAATCAGGATACGATACGTTTTTGATAGTGATTTCAGATTGAGTCATGGCAGCTAAGCCAATGAATGAACCTATTTCAATCATATCAGGTAAAACTCTATGCTTACAGCCTCCAAGTTTTTCAACACCTGTTATTTTTAATAGGTTAGATCCAATACCTTCAATCTTGCTACCCATTGAAACCAACATTTTACACAATTGCTGTAAGTAAGGTTCGCAAGCTGCATTGTATATAGTGGTAGTACCTTTAGATAAAGCAGCTGCCATTAAAATATTGGCCGTACCGGTAACCGAAGCTTCATCTAGGTGTATGTACGTTCCATTCAAATCTGATGCCTCTACACGGTAAAAATCTTCACCAGCATCGTAATTGAATTTTGCGCCCAGCATTTGGAAACCCATAAAGTGGGTGTCAATTCTTCTACGTCCAATTTTATCTCCACCTGGTTTAGGAATGTAACCTTTACCAAATCGAGATAACAAAGGCCCAACTATCATAAGAGACCCTCTTAATGACGATCCTTTTTTCTTGAATTCGGCACTGTTTAGATACTCAATGTTGATGTTTTCGGCTTTGAAACTGTATTCGTTTTTACTTAGACGTTCTACTGTTACACCTAAATCTTCTAATAGGGAGATGAGTTTGTTGACGTCTACAATATCTGGAATGTTGGATATTACAACTTCTTCGTTGGTAAGCAATACCGCACAAATAACCTGAAGCGCTTCGTTTTTAGCTCCTTGTGGTATTACTTCACCTTTTAATTTTTTACCACCTCTTATTTCGAACGACCCCATTTTTTAGTGTTTTTTCCTTTGAAATTTTTATTGTTTTTGTTGTTGTTGGAATTTCGTTTGAAATTGCCTTGTCTAACTGGCTTTAGTGGGCTTAGTTCTTTGTTGCTACTAATAAGACTTTCGTCTTTTACCGACAATTTACCATCAGACATTATTTTAAGCTGCTCAAGTATTACCTCATCATTTATGGTTTCGTCGGTCCATGTCATGAAAGTTAATTTCATGAGGTTTACCAAATTCAAGGTTACCGCATCTTTTACAACAGGGTCTTCTATACTAATGGCTACATCTATAAACTTTGGTATTATTCGACCATAATTACCGTATTTTATATCCATTTGATTATAGGCCATGGGCTCCGGACGCTCATTTAGCTGTTTTGGTACTGGAGTTTCAAATTCACCGTCAATGTCCAATTTAAATTGAGCCATAACGTGTAGGTGTACCCACAATTTTTCATCCAACTTGTCCATATCTTTTTGATGTGGGAAAGACTGGCGCATGATGCGTAAAGTGTGTTTTGCCGCTTTGGTTCTTTCATCGCGGTCTTTTATTTCCACACAGTGGTCTATCATCTGTTGTACATGGCGACCATATTCTGGTATGGTAAGATATGGACGGCTACTGTTGTAGCTCATCTTAATTTCTGTTTGTTGCATAAAAATCAGTCCAAAATAGTAAGTTTCGCAAACTTGAGAATGAGTTTTTTCTGTCCCGCACTTGGGAAGTAGATGGTTGCCATTGTATTTGGCGCATCGCCTTCCAGTTGAAGCACCTTGCCTTTTCCGAATTTAGCATGAGTAACAGCACTTCCTGCAGTAAGACTTGTGTAGTCGCTGCTGTTTTGTGTTCCTGCGCTATTCATGGCTTCTTTCAGGCTTTTTTGTTTTCCTGAAGGAGGTATTGCTACGGGTTTTTTGCTTTCTGGAGCAGTGCGTTTTGGAGGCGCTTTTCTGTCAGAATACTTTGACGAAGCTACAACTTTAGCTGCAAAATTGTTATTTCTTGAGCGAGAACCTACATCCAAAGGTCTGTCCACAAAGTTTTCGTCTATTTCTTCAAGAAATCTTGAAGGTTCACAATAGGTTAATTGTCCCCATTTGAAACGACTTTCGGCATACGAAAGATGGGCTCTTTTTTCGGCCCTTGTAATGGCTACATAAAATAATCTACGTTCTTCTTCTAAGTCGCTTCTGCTACTAATGCTCATTTGCGATGGGAAAAGATTTTCTTCCATTCCTACGACATATACATTGGGGTATTCTAGTCCTTTTGCACTGTGTATAGTCATCAACGATACTCTATTCGGATCATCATCTTCTTGATCCAAATCGGTTAGTAAGGCAACGTCCATCAAAAAGTCGCTCAATATGGCTGGAGCATCAGGGTCTTCGTTTTTACTTCTTTCTGTAAAATCTTGAATACCATTTAGCAATTCTTGAATGTTATCATGTCGGCTAACACCTTCGGGGGTTTTGTCGGCATATAGTTCACGCAACATTCCCGATTTGGTAGCTATTTCTTGAGCCAAGTCAAAAGCTGTTTTAGTTTCAAGTTGAGCTCTAAATGCTTTTATGGTTGTGCAGAAATCTTCTAATTTATTTAAAACAGCAGCGGAAAGATCTAGCCCTTTATCTTTTGGGTCGTCCATTACATCCCATAAGCTGCATTGGTGTTCATTAGCCTGTATAACAACTTTGTCCATGGTGGTATTTCCTATTCCACGTTTAGGATAATTGATGATGCGTTTTAATGCTTCTTCATCTTGAGGATTAGCTGTAAGGCGGAAGTAGGAGAGTAGATCTTTTATCTCTTTTCTTTGATAGAATGATAAGCCCCCAAAAATCTTATACGGTATATTAAGTCTTCTTAATGCCTCTTCCATTGATCGGCTTTGCGCATTGGTTCTATAAAGAATGGCAAAGTCTTTATAATCTTCTTGATGTCCAAGTGCGGTATCAAAAATGCTATTAGCAACCAATTTCGCTTCATCGTTATCACTAGCCGATTGAGTGATTTTTATTTTGTCGCCTTCAAGATTGTCTGTCCAAACATTTTTCTCGATTTGCCCTTCATTATTTTTTATAACTGAATTGGCTGCATTAACAATAACTTTCGTGCTACGGTAGTTCTGTTCGAGTTTGTAAAGTTTGTAATCAGGATAATCCTTTCTAAAGTTCAGTATGTTTTGAATGTTAGCTCCACGGAATGCATAAATACTTTGAGCGTCGTCACCCACTACACATACGTTATGATGCATAGCCGCTAATTTTTTAACAATTAAATATTGAGCGTGGTTGGTATCCTGGTACTCATCTACTAATAAGTATTGAAACAAATTTTGGTACTTGTACAAGACATCAGGAAAATCGCGCAGTAAAATATTGGTACGGAACAATAAATCATCAAAGTCCATTGCTCCGGCCTTATAACATCGTTGCCAATACTCAGCATATATTTCGCCCAAACGTGGTCGTCCAGCTTCACGGTCGTCTGCCTGAATGGTAACATCTTCCATGTAGCGTTTAGGAGAGATGAGATTATTTTTTGCAGCACTTATTCTACCATGACAAATGTTGGGTTTGTAAATTTTGTCATCGCAGCCCATTTGTTTGATGATGGCTTTAATAAGGTTACGAGAATCTTGTGTATCGTATATGGTAAAGTTTTTCGGGAAATTTATTTTTTCGGCTTCTGTTCTCAAGATTCTTGAAAAAACAGAGTGAAAGGTCCCCATCCATATGTTTTTAGCTTCAGGTCCAACAATGGTCGATATACGTTCTTTCATTTCTTTGGCCGCCTTGTTGGTAAAGGTTAAGGCCAGAATCTTGAAAGGGTCTACACCATTGTGTATTAGGTGTGCAATACGATATGTTAGTACTCTAGTTTTACCAGAGCCAGCTCCGGCAATAACCATAAGCGGGCCTTCGATATGTTCTGCAGCTTGGCGCTGTGCTGTATTAAGTGTGCTTAAATAATCCAAAAGATGAAATGTAAACGGCTAATTGTTTTGCTAATTTGAGGATAAAGATGCACAATAGAAGTGATTTGCTTTAACATCTTAATGTTGAAAATAAATTATTTTTTTGTTTAAGGAATTAAAGAATCAGAATTTTGTTCTACATTTGCACCCCTAAAAAACTGAAATAGAGTAAAAAGGGAATAGAATATGCCAACTATACAACAGCTAGTAAGAAAGGGGAGACAAGAGAAGATAAAGACCAGCAAATCAGCTGCTTTAGATTCATGTCCACAGAGAAGAGGAGTTTGTACAAGAGTGTATACTACCACACCGAAAAAGCCGAACTCGGCTATGAGAAAGGTAGCCCGTGTACGATTGACTAACGGAAAAGAAATAAACGCATACATTGGTGGTGAAGGTCATAACCTTCAAGAACACTCAATTGTATTGGTACGTGGTGGAAGGGTAAAAGATGTTCCAGGTGTACGTTATCACGTAGTTCGTGGTGCATTGGATACAGCAGGTGTTAAAGACCGTAACCAAAGCCGATCTAAGTACGGTGCGAAAAAACCGAAGAAATAATTTTTTTTAGTGCAGTAAGATGAGAAGAAAACAGGCGAAAAAATTACCTATTCTACCAGATCCGAAATTCGGCGAGGTAATCGTTACTAAGTTTGTAAATAACTTAATGTGGGATGGTAAAAAATCAATAGCATTCACAATATTTTATTCAGCTCTTGAGACAGTTGAAGAAAAAACCAAAGAAAATGGTTTAGAAGTTTGGAGAAAAGCGTTACAAAACGTAACTCCAGGTGTTGAAGTAATGTCTCGTAGAGTTGGTGGTGCAACTTACCAAGTTCCACGTCCTATTCGTGATAGCCGTAAAGAATCTATGGCAATGAAGTGGATGATTAGTTTTGCACGTAAGCGTAATGAAAAGTCTATGGCTGCAAAGCTATCTGCTGAAATTGTTGCTGCATACAAAGAAGAAGGCGCTGCTTACAAGAAGAAAGAGGATACTCACCGTATGGCTGAGGCAAACAAAGCTTTTTCACATTTCAGATTCTAATTAAATTACAATTTACTCAAGCAATAAAATGGCTAAGAGAGATCTTTTATATACAAGAAACATTGGTATCGCAGCACACATTGATGCTGGTAAAACAACCACTACTGAACGTATTCTTTACTACGGTGGAGTGTCTCACAAAATTGGTGAAGTACACGATGGTGCAGCTACAATGGACTGGATGGAGCAAGAGCAAGAAAGAGGTATTACTATTACTTCTGCTGCGACTACTCTAAACTGGATGTACCGCGATCAGCAATACCATGTAAACATTATCGATACACCAGGTCACGTTGATTTTACCGTTGAGGTAAACCGTTCTTTGCGTGTATTGGATGGTTTGGTTTTCTTGTTTAGTGCTGTTGATGGTGTTGAGCCACAATCTGAAACTAACTGGAGACTTGCTGATAACTACAATGTTCCTCGTATTGGATTTGTAAACAAAATGGATCGCCAGGGTGCCGATTTCTTGAAAGTGTGTAAGCAAGTGAGAGAAATGTTAGGTAGCCATGCTTTGCCTTTGCAAATGAATATTGGTTCTGAGAACGAATTCAAAGGTGTTGTTGATTTGATCAACTTCCGTGGTATTACATGGAACGAAGAAGATCAAGGGATGACATTCATTGAAATTCCAATTCCAGACGATATCGTTGACGAAGCAAGACAACTAAGAGAAGAGTTGTTAGAAGCAGTTGCTGAATTTGACGAGACTTTGATGGAGAAATACTTCGAAGATTCTGAGTCATTAACAGAAAGAGAGATTTTAAACGCATTGCGTGAAGCAACTATCTCAGGAAAAGTTGTTCCTATGATGTGTGGATCTGCATTTAAAAATAAAGGTGTTCAAGCGATGCTTGATATGGTAATGGAAATATTACCATCGCCTATGGATGTTGAAGCCATTGTTGGTGTAAACCCAAAAACAGATGCTGAAGAAAAAAGAAAGCCATCAGTAGATGAGCCTTTCGCAGCTTTAGCATTTAAGATTGCAACGGATCCTTTCGTTGGTCGTCTTTGTTTTACTAGAGCTTATTCTGGTAAACTAGAATCTGGTTCTTATGTATTGAACGCAAGAACAGGTAAAAAAGAACGTATTTCACGTATCTTCCAAATGCACGCTAACAAGCAAAACCAAATTGACAGTTTAGATGCTGGAGATATTGGAGCATTGGTAGGATTTAAAGATATTAAGACTGGAGATACTTTATGTGCTGAAAATGCACCTATCGTATTAGAGTCTATGGATTTCCCAGAACCAGTTATCGGACTAGCTATTGAGCCTAAAACTCAAGCTGACGTTGATAAATTAGGTATGGCTTTGGCAAAACTTGCTGAAGAAGATCCAACATTTGTTGTTAAAACAGACGAAGATTCAGGACAAACTATCATTTCTGGTATGGGTGAATTACACCTTGATATCATCATGGATCGTTTGAAAAGAGAATTCAAAGTAGAAGTTAGTCAAGGAGCACCTCAGGTGTCTTACAAAGAAACCATTAATGGTACTTGTGAGCACAGAGAAACTTACAAGAAACAAACAGGTGGTCGTGGTAAATTTGCCGATATCGTTGTTCGCATCGAGCCAGGTGATAATGAAAATCCAGGACTAATCTTTGAAAACGAAATCAAAGGTGGATCGGTTCCAAGAGAATTTGTTCCTTCTGTAGAAAAAGGTTTCAAAGAAGCAATGAAAAACGGTACGTTGGCAGGTTTCCCTATCGACTCACTAAAAGTTACATTGTTAGATGGTTCATTCCACCCTGTGGATTCAGATCAATTGTCATTTGAGATTGCAGCGAAAGCAGCTTTCCGTGCAGCAATTCCTAAAGCAAACCCAGTATTGTTAGAGCCTATCATGAAAGTGGAAGTTCTTACACCAGAAGAAAACATGGGTGATGTAGTTGGTGACCTTAACCGCCGTCGTGGTTTGATGGAAGGTATGGGAGACCGTTCAGGTGCAAAAGTTATTAAGGCATTGGTTCCATTATCTGAAATGTTCGGATATGTTACTGACTTAAGAACAATCACATCTGGTCGTGCAACTTCAACTATGGAATTTGCAAAATTCGATCAAGCGCCAAGCACTATATCTGAAGAGGTTATTGCAAAGGCAAAAGGAAAAGTTAACGCTTAGTATTATAAAAAAGATAGATAGAGGGGTATGAATCAAAAAATTCGAATCAAGCTCAAAAGCTACGATCACAACCTAGTTGATAAGTCAGCAGAGAAGATTGTTAAAACAGTAAAGACTACAGGTGCTGTTGTTAGTGGACCAATTCCATTACCGACACACAAAAGAATCTACACTGTTCTAAGATCACCACACGTAAACAAAAAAGCGCGTGAGCAGTTTGAACTATCAGCTTACAAACGTTTGTTGGATATTTACAGTTCGTCTAGTGCGACAGTAGATGCTCTAATGCGTTTAGAGTTGCCAAGTGGTGTTGAAGTAGAGATCAAAGTTTAGTTAAAGTTTAAAATCAGATAAAGGTATGCCAGGATTAATTGGTAAAAAACTAGGAATGACTAACCTGTACAGTGTTGAGGGTAAAAGCCTACCATGCACGGTGTTAGAGGTTGGTCCTTGTGTAGTTACACAAGTAAAGACCATCGAAAAAGATGGTTACGAGGCCGTACAATTAGGTTTCGGTGAAAAGAAAGAGAAGAACACACCTTCGGCTTTGTTAGGTCACTTTAAGAGTGCTAACACTACGCCAAAAGCAAACGTTGCTGAGTTTAAAAACTTCGAGCAAGAGTTAGCAAAAGGTGATGTTGTAGACGTTGAATTGTTCAACGAAGGTGAATTTGTAAAGGTTACTGGTACTTCAAAAGGTAAAGGTTTCCAAGGTGTTGTAAAACGTCACAATTTCGCTGGTGTTGGTCAAGCAACTCACGGTCAGCACAACAGATTACGTGCGCCGGGTTCTATTGGAGCGGGATCTACACCTTCAAAGGTTGTAAAAGGTATGAGAATGGGTGGTCAAATGGGCGACGTTCAAGTATCTATTGAAAACCTTCAGGTGATTAAGGTTCTTAAAGAGAAAAATCTACTTATAGTAAAAGGAGCAGTACCAGGATCTAAAGGTTCTACAGTACTAATAAGAAAGTAAGAGGGATGGAAGTAGCATTATTTAATATAGAAGGAAAAGAAACTGGAAAAGTTTCTTTAAACGATGGCATATTTGGTATTGAACCAAACGATCACGCTATCTATCTTGATGTGAAGGCTATTCAAGCACACAAACGTCAAGGGACACACAAGTCAAAAGAACGCGCTGAAATCGCTCGTACTACTAAGAAATTAAAGAAACAAAAAGGAACAGGTGGAGCACGTGCTGGTTCAATGCGTTCTCCATTATTTATTGGTGGTGGAACAGTATTCGGACCTCGTCCACGTACTTACGATCTAAAGGTTAACAAAAAAGTTAAGCGTTTAGCACGTAAATCTGCCTTGACGTACAAAGCACAAGGAAATGCCGTAATGGTAGTTGAGGACTTCGCTTGGGAGATGCCAAAAACTTCAGAATGGACGAAAGTTCTTGATAAACTGCAAGTTGCAGACAAAAAGACACTCTTTGTTATAGGTGATTACAATAAATCGCTATATTTGTCGTCCCGAAATTTAAAAGGCTCAAAGGTTGTAAATGTCGCTGATTTAAGCACTTACGATTTAATGAACGCAAAACAGGTTGTTTTTGTTCAGAGTTCTTTAGTAAAATTGGAAGATAACTTAAACGGCTAGAAGGAAATGAGCGGAGTGATTCTTAAACCTATTCTTACTGAAAAATCGACTTTTATAGGTCGTGAAGGTAATAGGTTTGTATTTATGGTAGATAGAAAGGCCGATAAACTTGATGTAAAAGCAGCTATTGAAGCAGCTTTCAAAGTAGACGTGATTAAAGTGAACACCATTAATGTAATGGGTAAAGCTAAAAGTCGCTCTACTAAAAGAGGTTTTACCACTGGTAGAACCAACCACATTAAAAAGGCCATTGTAACTGTAGCTGATGGGCAAACCATCGACATCTACGAAAACATTTAATTGAGATGGCATTAAGAAAATTTAAACCAACAACACCAGGACAAAGACATAAGCAGATTTCAGCATTTGACGAAATCACTGCTGATAAGCCGCAAAAATCTTTAACGGCAAAGTTATCAAAGTCTGGTGGTAGAAATAACACAGGTAAAATGACTATGCGCTACATTGGTGGTGGTCATAAAAGAAAATACCGTGTTATTGATTTCAAAAGAGATAAAAACGGAATGGACGCAACAGTAGCAACTGTTGAATACGATCCAAACAGAAACGCTCGTATAGCATTAGTAGAATATACTGATGGTGAAAAGCGTTACATCATCGCTCCTAACGGATTAAAAGTAGGTGATGTGATTCGTTCTGGCGAAGGTGCTAGACCAAACATTGGTCACACAATGGCATTGTCAGACATACCTTTGGGTACACTTATACACAACATTGAATTGAACCCTGGTAAAGGTGGGATCATGGCAAGAAGTGCAGGATCATTTGCACAACTTAATGCTCGTGAAGGTGCTTATGCAACCATCAAATTACCAAGTGGAGAAGTTCGTATGGTTCTAGCTAACTGTGTAGCTACTATCGGTACTGTATCAAATGCAGATGCTTCATTAGTAGTTTCAGGTAAAGCGGGACGTTCTCGTTGGTTAGGTCGCCGTCCACGTGTTCGTGGTGTAGTTATGAACCCTGTCGATCACCCAATGGGTGGTGGTGAAGGACGTTCATCAGGAGGACACCCAAGATCAAGAAAAGGATTGCCAGCTAAAGGTTACAAAACACGTGACGTTAATAAGGCATCTAATAAATTAATCGTAGAGAGAAGAAAGAAGTAAGAGGGATTAAGCGATGAGTAGATCTTTAAAAAAGCCACCATTTATCCATTATGCCTTACAAGAGAAGGTAGATAAATCGGTAGAATCAGGCGCGAAAGGCGTTATTAAAACTTGGTCTCGTGCGAGTACCATAGCTCCAGACTTTATTGGTATGACTTTTGGCGTGCACAATGGTCAAAAATTCATCCCTGTTTTCGTAACTGAAAACATGGTTGGCCATAAGCTAGGTGAATTTTCACCAACTCGTAATTTCCGTGGACACGGCGGGAAAAAAGATAAAGGCAAAAGGTAAAAGAGGAATATTATGGGCGCTAGAAAAAAGCTAAGAGCTGATAAAATAAAAGAGGCAAGAAAGAGTATTTGCCAGGTGAAGTTGAATAATGTTCCTACATCTCCACGTAAAATGAGACTAATGGCTGACAACATCAGAGGTCTTGAAGTATTCAAAGCATTAGCTATACTTCAAAACAGTCCTCAAGATGCTGCCAAGCGATTGGAAACATTGGTACGTAGCGGTATTGCTTCTTGGGAAGCAAAAAACGAAGGCCAAACAGCTGGAGAAACTGCACTTGCTATTCAGGAAATATTTGTTGACTCAGGCAGAATGTTGAAACGTATTCAACCTGCACCGCAAGGAAGAGCTCACAGAATTCGTAAAAGATCTAACCACGTTACCCTTATAGTAGGGGCAAACAGTTAATAGCAGTAAGATGGGACAAAAAACAAATCCAATAGGAAATAGATTAGGGTTCATCAGAGGATGGGATTCTGCTTGGTTTGGTGGCAATAAATATGCTGACAAATTGGTAGAAGATGATAAAATTCGTCAATACCTAACTGCAAAACTTGCGAAAGCAAGTGTTTCAAAAATTATAATCGAACGTACACTTAAGTTAGTTACAGTAACTATACATACTGCACGTCCAGGGATCATTATTGGTCGTGGAGGTTCAGAAGTTGAATTACTTAAAGAACAACTAAAGCGTTTAACTAAAAAAGATGTTCAAATTAACATCTTTGAAATCAAGCGTCAAGAAACTGATGCTCAATTGGTAGCAGCAAACATTGCTCGTCAAATTGAAAACAGATCATCTTATAAACGAGCAATCTCTATGGCTATACAGTCTTCAATGAGAGCGCAAGTTGAAGGGATCAAAGTTTTGATTTCAGGTCGTTTGAACGGTGCTGAAATGGCACGTAGTGAGCAATTTAAAGATGGTCGTACGCCTTTACATACTTTCCGTGCGGATATCGATTATGCTTTAGCTGAAGCACATACAACTTATGGCCGTATTGGTATCAAAGTTTGGATATGCAAAGGTGAAGTATATGGTAAGCGTGATCTTTCTCCAGCTGTTGAAAACAAACAGCGTGGTGGTGGAAATCGAGGCGGCGGTGGAAACCGTGGCGGCGCTAACAAAGGTAAGAGAAGGTAGTTAATTATTTAGTGTAGAGAGATGTTACAGCCTAAAAGAACAAAATTTAGAAAGCAGTTTAAAGGAAAAATGAAAGGTAATGCCCAACGTGGGAATAGCATTGCCTTCGGATCTTTTGGATTGAAAGCACTTGAAGAAACTTGGATTACTTCAAGACAAATAGAAGCTGCTCGTATAGCAGTTACCCGTTACATGAAAAGGGAAGGAAAAGTTTGGATTAGAATATTTCCAGACAAACCTGTAACTGCAAAGCCTCTTGAGGTACGTATGGGTAAAGGTAAAGGTGCTCCTAGTCACTGGGTAGCAGTTGTACGCCCTGGTAGAATCATGTTTGAATCTGATGGTGTTCCATTAGAAATTGCTAAAGAAGCAATGCGTTTAGCCGCTCAAAAGCTACCAGTTAAGACAAAATTTATTATTAGAAACGATTTCGAGATTTAAGATGAAGGCAGAGGAGTTGAAAAAATTATCTGATCAGGATCTAATCAGCAAATTAACTGTTGAAAGAGAGCGTTTGGCAAAACTAACGTTAACAAACGTAATTGCTGAACTTGAAAACCCGGTTCAAATAAAGTATCAGAGAAGGTTTATCGCCAAGTTATTAACTGAGGTTAGCGCTAGAGCTATAGATCTTAACGGTAAATAGTAGGGAAGGCCATGGAAAGAAATTTAAGAAAAGAAAGAATAGGTGTTGTTACTTCTGACAAAATGGATAAAACAATTGTTGTATCTGTTGAAAGAAAAGTAAAGCACAAGAAGTACGGTAAGTTCGTTAAAATGACGAAGAAATTTGTTGCACACGATGAAAAAGGCGAGTGCGGCCAAGGCGATACTGTACGTATAATGGAAACCAGACCATTAAGCAAGAGAAAAAACTGGAGACTAGTTGAAATAATTGAAAAAGCCAAGTAACAAGAAATGATACAAGCAGAAAGTAGACTTAAGGTTGCGGATAATAGCGGTGCTAAAGAGGTACTATGTATCAAGGTACTTGGTGGTACTAGAAGACGTTACGCTAGAATTGGCGATCAGATTGTAGTAACAGTTAAAGATGCAATGCCTTCAGGTAACACTAAAAAAGGTACAGTTTCAAAAGCTGTTGTTGTTCGTACAGCAAAAGAGGTAAAAAGAGCCGATGGTTCTTATATCCGTTTTGACGACAACGCAGTAGTACTTCTAGGGCCAAACGGCGAAATGAAAGGTACTCGTATCTTCGGGCCTGTTGCCAGAGAATTAAGAGAAAAATCATACACTAAGATTGTGTCTTTGGCACCTGAAGTGTTGTAATTATTACAAGGTATGCAGAAGAAGTTACATATAAAAACGGGAGATACTGTAAAAGTACTTTCGGGTAATGAGAGAGGAAATGAGGGGGTTGTTCTTTCTGTAGATCGTTCTAAATTTAGAGCGATAGTAGAAGGATTGAATATGGTGTCTAAGCACTTGAAGCCTAGCGCAAGTAATCCTCAAGGTGGAATCGAAAAGAGAGAAGCCGGGATCAACATTAGCAACTTACAAGTAGTTGTTAACGGTACGGCTCAAAGAGTTGGAAGAAAAGACGTAGACGGAAAATTAGTTCGTTTCGGTAAAAAAACAGGGGAGACATTGTAATGACTACAGTTGCACCAAGATTTAAAGTAAAATACAAAGAGCAGGTTGTTCCTAAACTTCAAGAAGAGTTTGGTTACAAAAACCATATGGAGATTCCAAAACTTGAAAAAATAGTTTTGAGTCAAGGTATTGGTAAAGCTGTAGCTGACAAACGTTTAGTTGATAACGCTTTGGAAGAAATAGGTCTTATTACAGGACAAAAACCAGTTTCTACTGTATCTAAAAAAGACGTTGCAAACTTTAAGCTTCGTAAGGGTATGCCAATTGGGGCAAAAGTTACTCTTAGAGGTGAAAGAATGTACGAATTTTTTGATCGTTTCTTATCTGTTGCATTGCCACGTACTCGTGACTTTAGAGGTGTAAACCCTAAAGGTTTTGACGGTCGCGGTAACTTCAACATGGGTATCACAGAACAAATAATATTTCCAGAATTGAACATTGATAAAATCAAGAACATAACTGGAATGGATATAACATTTGTAACATCAGCTAATACGGACGCTGAAGCAAAAGCTTTATTATTAGCTTTCGGTTTCCCATTCGCTAAAAAGTAGGTAGTATGGCAAAAGAATCAATGAAGGCAAGAGAGCGCAAGAGAGAGAAAATGACCGCTAAGTACGCCGAAAAAAGAAAAGCATTAAAAGAAGCTGAAGATTGGGATGGTTTACAAAAGCTACCTAAAAACGCTTCTCCAGTAAGATTGCACAACCGTTGCCAAATCACTGGACGCCCAAGAGGTTACATGAGACAATTTGGTATTTCTCGTGTATTATTCAGAAAAATGGCTTTGGAAGGTAAAATTCCTGGAGTTAAAAAAGCAAGTTGGTAATTAGGTAAGATTATGAATACAGATCCTATAGCAGATTATTTGACAAGATTAAGAAACGCAGGAATGGCTCGTAAAAGAGTTGTAGAAATTCCAGCTTCTAACTTGAAAAAAGATATTACTAAGATCCTTTTTGATAAAGGTTACATTCTTAGTTACAAATTCGAAGAAGATACCAAACAAGGTATCATCAAAATAGCTTTGAAGTACGAAAACGAGACTAAAAAGCATGTCATTCAAAAGCTTGAGCGCATAAGTACTCCAGGTTTACGTAAATATGCGTCTAACGACACATTGCCACGTGTACTAAACGGATTAGGTGTTGCGGTTATATCTACATCAAAAGGTGTAATGACTGACAAAGAAGCACGCACATTAAACGTTGGTGGCGAAGTATTGTTCCAAGTTTATTAAGAAATTAAGTTATGTCTAGGATTGGAAAAGCTCCTGTAAGTATTACGAAAGGAGTAGAGGTTAAGATTGAAGGAAACACCGTAATCGTTAAAGGCCCAAAAGGCGAATTAAGCCAAGAGCTGAAAAACGATATTAGTGTTAGTGTTGAAGACGATAACATTATTGTAAAACGTCCAAACGAGTCAAAAGAAAGCAAATCGCTTCACGGTCTTTATCGTGCCCTTTTGGCAAACATGATTGAAGGTGTAACAAACGGATATCAAACAAAACAAGAATTAGTAGGTGTTGGTTATAGAGCTAACCTTACTGGCCAAGTTTTAGAACTAAGTTTAGGTTTCTCTCACGGTATACAGATTAAATTACCAGCAGAAATCAAAGCTGAAGTTGTTGCAGATAAAGGTAAAAACCCAGTAGTTATACTAAGTTCTCATGACAAACAATTAGTAGGTCATGTAGCAGCTAAGATTCGTTCTTTCAGAGTACCTGAACCATACAAAGGAAAAGGTATTAAGTTTGTAGGCGAAGATATTAGAAGAAAAGCAGGTAAATCAGCTGGTAAGAAATAATCGAAGTAGGGATGGCATTATCTAAGGAAGGAAGAAGATTACGTATCAAGCGTAGAATCAGAAAAAAAATTGCTGGTACTGCAGAAAGACCACGTTTGTCAGTGTACAGAAGTAACAAGCAAATTTACGGTCAATTGATTAACGACGAGCTTGGTGTAACTCTAGCAGCATTTGGATCAGATAAACTGGATACCAAACAAACTAAAATAGAGCAAGCTAAAGCAGTAGGTTTAGGAATCGCTGAAAAAGCAAAAGCTGCTGGTTTTGAATCAGTAGTTTTCGATAGAAACGGTTACTTATACCACGGAAGAGTACAAGCGTTTGCAGAAGCAGCTCGTGAAGGAGGATTGAAATTCTAAGTAGTCGTTATGAACAAAGTTAGAAATACAGATATTGAATTAAAAGACCGTATGGTTACGGTTAACCGTGTTGCTAAGGTAACTAAGGGTGGTAGAACATTTAGTTTTTCTTCTATCGTAGTTGTTGGTGATGAAAACGGTGTCGTAGGTCATGGTCTTGGTAAAGCAATGGATGTTCAAAAGAGCATTCAAAAAGCTATCGAAGACGCTAAAAAATCATTGATTAGAGTTCCTTTGAAAAAGGGTACTATTCCACACGCACAACACGGTCAGTTTAGCGGAGCAAGAGTTATTTTGCGTCCAGCTTCACATGGTACTGGTGTTATTGCTGGTGGTGCTATGCGTGCAGTTTTAGAGAGTGTTGGTATTACAGATGTACTAGCAAAATCTTTAGGATCTTCAAACAAGCACAACGTAGTAAAAGCAACTTACGATGCATTATCTAAATTAAGAGATGCTGGTGAAGTAGCTAATACACGTGGTATTACAATCGGTAAAGTTTTTAATGGTTAATTATTATGGCAAAAGTTAGAATTACACTTAAGCGTTCGGTAATTAACAGACCGAAAGATCAAAAAGCAACAATCATTGCTTTAGGGATCAAAAAGCTTAACCACAGTGTTGAAGTAGAAGCTACTCCACAAATAAAAGGAATGATTACTAAGGTGAATCACCTAGTAGTTGTAGAAGAAATTTAAGATATTTTAAAATGGATTTATCTAATCTAAAACCTGCAGAGGGGTCGCTTAAAAAGCGTAAGAGAATTGGTAGAGGTCAAGGTTCAGGCGGTGGCGGTACAGCTACTCGTGGTCACAAAGGGGCTAAATCTAGATCTGGTTACAGCAAGAAAATAGGTTTTGAAGGTGGTCAAATGCCATTACAAAAACGTGTACCTAAATTTGGTTTCACTAACCTGTTTAGAGTTGAGTATAAAGCAATCAATATTGCACTTTTACAAAAACTTTCAGCAGAAAAAGGGATTACTGAGTTTAAACTTGATACCTTTGCCGACCTTGGACTATGTTCTAAGAACGAATTGATTAAAGTTTTGGGTAACGGAGAGATTACTGCAGCGCTTACTATTGAAGCAAATGCATTCTCAAAAACAGCTCAAGATAAAATTGTAGCGGCTGGTGGTACAGCTACTATTGCAGACTAAATATGAAGGGTTTTATAGACACTATAAAAAACATTTGGAGCATTGATGAACTAAAGAAGCGTATTTTAACTACGCTTTCTTTGTTGCTCATTTTTAGAATAGGCTCTTATGTTGTTTTACCTGGTGTAGATTCAGCAGCTCTATCTTCTGCTAATGCAGCAGGTGGTGGAGGTATTGCAGACTTACTAAGTATGTTTACTGGAGGTGCTTTTAGTAGAGCTTCCATTTTCGCGCTTGGTATTATGCCATACATTTCAGCTTCTATCATTTTTCAATTGATGGGAATAGCTGTTCCGGCTGTACAAAAACTACAAAAGGAAGGCGAGAGTGGCCGAAAAAAACTGAACCAATACACACGTCTATTAACCATCGTAATCTGTGTGTTTCAAGCACCAGGATACATCGCTACTTCAGTAGATGCATCAGCACGACCAGAAAGCTTTATGTGGATGGTAACATCTGTTGTAATTCTTACTGCTGGTTGTTTATTCGTTATGTGGCTTGGTGAACGTATCACCGATAAAGGTATTGGTAACGGTATATCATTGCTTATTATGATTGGTATCATTAGCTCTTTACCATTTGCATTCTTCCAAGAATTGGTTGGACGTTTAGGTAATGGAGGTGTTGTTATCTTCTTAATTGAAATGGTTGCATTGTTACTTGTAATTGGTTTTACCATTCTAATCATACAAGCGGTAAGAAGAATTCCACTTCAATTCGCTAGAAAAATTGCAGGAAGCAACCGAACAGAAGTAGGTGGTGCACGTCAATTTTTACCATTAAAACTTAACAGCACAGGTGTAATGCCTATCATTTTTGCTCAAGCAATCATGTTTATTCCTTTATACTTGGGATCTGCTGGAGGTTTTCAAAATCCAATATTAGTAGAGTTAGGAAACTTTGGTGGTTTTTGGTACAACTTCTTGTTTGCTTCTATAATAGTTGCTTTCACTTACTTGTATACAGCCATTACTATTAATCCTACTGCTATCGCTGACGATCTTAAAAGAAATGGTGGATTTATTCCAGGTATTAAACCAGGAATAGATACAGAAAGCTATATCGATAAGATGTTGTCTCGCCTAACATTGCCAGGAGCTTTATGCTTAGCATTAATTGCTATCATGCCTGCTTTTGCTATGATGGCTGGTGTTAAACAACAGTTCAGTATCTTCTTCGGAGGAACTTCATTATTGATTATGGTTGGTGTAGTATTAGATACGCTTCAGCAAATCGAAAGTTATTTATTAAGTCGTCACTATGATGGATTAATGGAAAACGGAAGAATATCAGGAAAAGGCAATAATGCTAATTACGGAATGGCTAGCTAATTTATGATCAACAGAAGAGATAATAGTAGCAAAAAAGTAAAGAAGGGAATCATCGAACAAGATGGTACTGTTCTAGAGTGTTTATCTAACGGTCATTTCAGACTAGAATTAGAAAACAGTCACGTAGTAAACGGCCATTTAGGCGGAAAAATGCGTAAGAACTTTATACGAATTATGCCTGGAGACAGGGTAAAAGTAGAAATGTCACCTTACGACTTAAGTATTGCAAGAATAACATTTAGGTATAAATAGAAATGAAGGTTAGAGCATCATTGAAAAAGAGATCTGCAGATTGTAAGATCGTGAGAAGAAAGGGGAAGCTTTACATTATAAACAAGAAGAATCCTAAGTTTAAACAACGTCAAGGTTAGAATTTATGGCAAGGATAGCAGGTATTGATTTACCAAAGAACAAGAGGGGTGTGATAGGTCTTACGTATATATACGGAATAGGCAATAACAGAGCGCAAAGAATTCTTACACAGTGCGATATTGACTGGAACAAAAAGATTTCTGACTGGAATGATGACGAAGTAACTAAGTTACGTGGTATCATTGGTGGAGAGGTTAAAGTTGAAGGTGAATTACGTTCTGAAATCCAATTGAACATAAAACGTTTGATGGATATCGGTTGCAATAGAGGTATCAGACACCGTTCTGGTTTACCACTTCGCGGTCAACGTACGAAAAACAACTCTCGTACGAGAAAAGGAAAGAAAAAGACGGTTGCTAACAAGAAAAAAGCTACCAAATAATAGCTAACTAAGAGAGTAATGGCAAAAGCTAACGTTAAAAAGAAAAAGAAAGTAAAAGTAGAGAGTGCTGGACAAGCACACATACGTTCTACTTTCAACAATATCATCATATCATTAACCAACATGAATGGTGAAGTTATCAGCTGGTCATCTGCTGGTAAAAACGGATTTAGAGGTTCTAAAAAAGACACTCCTTATGCAGCTCTTAAAGCAGCAGAAGATTGTTCTAAGGAAGCTTACGAATTAGGTTTAAGAAAAGTACAAGTAATTGTAAGTGGTCCAGGTGGAGGGCGTGAGTCTGCTATCCGTACTATTCACAATTCAGGCATAGAAGTAACAGAGATCAAAGATGTTACACCTCAACCACACAATGGTTGTCGTCCGCCAAAAAGAAGAAGAGTATAACCGATTAGTGTAGGAGGATAAAATGGCAAGATATACAGGTCCAAAAACGAAGATTGCAAGAAGATTTAAAGAACCTATCTTCGGTGCAGATAAATCATTAGATAGAAAAAACTACGGCCCAGGACAACACGGTCCTAACAAGCGTAGAGGTAAGCAAAGCGAATATTCTGTACAATTAGCAGAGAAACAAAAAGCGAAGTATACTTATGGTATTCTTGAGCGTCAGTTCTCTAATTTGTTTAAGAAAGCAAATGCTTCTAAAGGTATTACAGGTGAAGTACTACTTCAATTGTGCGAAAGCCGTTTAGATAATACTGTTTTCCGTTTAGGTATTGCACCTAGCCGTAGATCAGCACGTCAGTTGGTTACACACCGTCACGTAACAGTGAATGGTAATGTAGTTAATATACCTTCTTACACACTTAAAATTGGTGATGTAGTTGCTGTTCGTGAAAAATCTAAATCTTTAGAGATTGTTACAGATTCATTGAGCGCTAATAGCTCTTCAAAGTTTGACTGGTTAACTTGGGATGGAGCTGTTTTGGCAGGAACATTCGTACAAGTACCAGCAAGAGATCAAATCCCTGAGAACATCAAGGAACAATTGATCGTAGAATTGTATTCTAAGTAATAAACCCGAAATTATATTATGGCAATTTTAGAATTCCAAAAACCAGATAAGGTAGCTTTAAATCAAGCAGACGATTTTCACGGGCAGTTTGAATTTAGACCACTAGAGCCTGGTTATGGTATCACCGTTGGAAATGCTTTAAGAAGAGTTTTACTTTCTTCTCTAGAGGGTTTTGCAATAACATCTTTCAGAATCGATGGTATCGGTCATGAATTTACAACCATTAGTGGTGTAGTAGAAGATGTTACTGAAATCGTTTTGAATTTGAAACAAGTTCGTTTCAAACGTCAAATCACAGGTGAAGATAACGAAACAGTACGTTTTAAGTTCAGTGGTAAAGAGCAATTTACTGCAGGAGATATAGGAGCACATACAGGTACTTTCCAAGTATTGAATACTGATTTTGTTATCTGTAATCTAGATCCTAGCGTTGAGTTGAACATTGAGTTCACAATAGGTAAAGGTCGTGGTTACCGTCCATCTGAGGAAAATCAGAGAGCCAATGCATCGGAAGGAACTATCTTTATTGACAGTATCTTTACTCCAATAAAGAACGTAAAGTTTAAAATGGAAAACTACCGTGTAGAGCAAAAAACTGACTATGAGAAGTTGGTAATTGATGTTACTACTGACGGAAGTATCTCTCCAAAAGATTCTTTACAAGAAGCCGCTAAGATATTGATTCACCACTTTATGTTGTTCTCTGAAGAGACCATCAAGTTGGAGACTTCAATTCCAGAAGAAAAAGCTCCTTTGAACGAAGAAGACATGCAATTGCGCAAGTTGTTACGTTCTAAGCTTACAGATATGGAATTGTCAGTTCGTGCATTAAACTGTCTTAAAGCAGCTGATATAGAAACTTTAGGCGACTTGGTTTCTTACCAAAAGAATGATTTATTGAAGTTCAGAAACTTTGGTAAAAAATCTCTTACTGAATTAGAAGATCTTGTGGAAAATCACAATCTTAAGTTCGGTATGAATGTAGAACAATACAAATTAGGGAACGACTTATAAAAGTTTAAGGAATAATGAGACACGGGAAGAAATTCAATAAATTAAGTAGAAAAGCGGGGCACAGAAAAGCATTATTGTCTAACCTATCTTGCGCACTTATAGAGCACAAAAGAATTTCTACAACTTTGGCGAAAGCAAAAGAGCTTCGTAAAGTAGTAGAGCCAATAATTACACGTTCTAAAACCGATACTACTCACAACCGTAGAGAGGCTTTTTCAGCACTTAATAACAAAGAAGCTGTTAAAGAACTTTTCCGCGCTGTAGCACCAAAAGTAGCTGACCGTCCAGGTGGTTACGTTCGTATCATCAAAACTGGTTTCAGACAAGGTGATAACGCTGAAATGGCTATGGTTGAGTTAGTTGACTTCAACGAATTGTACAAAAACGAAAAACCTGGTAAATCAGGCGAAGCGAAAAAGACAAGACGTCGTTCAGCTAAAAAAACTGAAACAGTTGCAACTGAAACTACTGATGCAGTAGAGGATGTAGAAGCTACTGAAGAAAACAATGACGAAAAACAAGACTAAATTTTGTTTTAAATAATTCAAAGGGATAATTTCTATATCAGAGATTATCCCTTTTTTTGTACCCAATTTATGGCAAATAACTCATACAACGACGCAGTGCTTTATCTATCAGATGGCACAAAATTCTATGGAAAATCTACTGGTATAGAAGGTATTACTGGTGGAGAAATTTGTTTTAACACCGGTATGACGGGTTATCAGGAAGTATTTACTGACCCTTCTTACTTAGGACAAATTATGGTTACTACCAACACACATATAGGAAACTATGGTGTCCATGACAATGAATTAGAAAGTGATGGCTTAAAAATTGCAGGCTTAGTTTGCAAAAAGTTCTCTTCAAATTTTTCAAGACCTGCTTCACGTGAGTCTTTGTACGAAAACTTTATGCGAGACAATATGGTTGGAATATGCGATGTCGACACACGAGCTGTAGTACGACATATTCGCCATAAAGGAGCCATGAACGCTATTATTTGTACCATTCCAAACATGTCTGATGAACAGCTTCAAGCAGAGCTTGAAAAAGTTCCAAATATGGAAGGATTAGAACTTGCATCTAGAGTAAGTACTAAAGTGATGCACGAATGGAAAGTAAAAGATTCTGCACCAACGATTGGTGTAATGGATTATGGTGTAAAGAAAAATATTTTACGTTGTCTTTCAGAAAGAGGTGTAAACCTTAAAGTATTTCCATACAATACAACAATTGATACTTTAAAAGAGCACAATTTGGATGGTGTTTTGCTGAGTAATGGCCCTGGTGATCCGGAGGTTATGCACAATGAAATAGCTGTGGTTAAAGAAATCGCCGAATTAGGACTTCCTGTTTTTGGAATATGTTTAGGACATCAGTTGTTAGCCTTAAGTCAAGGTTTGAAAACTGAAAAAATGTTCAATGGTCATAGAGGTATCAATCATCCGATTAAAAATTTACTAACGGGTAAAGGCGAAATAACAAGCCAAAACCACGGCTTTGTTGTAAGTGAATCAAGTATATCGGACAACAACAATATTGAACTTACGCATCGTCATTTGAACGATAATACTGTAGCTGGTATTAGACTTAAGGATAGAAAAATCTTTTCTGTTCAATACCATCCTGAAGCAGGGCCTGGTCCACACGATAGCAGATATCTATTTGATAATTTTATTCAATCATTAAACGCATAACATGGCAGTAATAGAACACATACTAGGACGTCAAATTTTAGACTCAAGAGGTAATCCAACAATAGAAGTAGATGTAGTAACATCGGATGGTTTTATTGGTAGAGCGGCTGTTCCTTCTGGAGCAAGCACTGGAATACATGAAGCTGTTGAATTACGCGATGGTGATAAAGATGTTTACTTAGGTAAAGGTGTAATAAAAGCTATTGAACATATCAATGGTGAAATAGCCGATGAATTGGTTGGGACAATCGTCTTTGATCAACGTGAGATTGACCGTTTGTTATGTGAACTTGATGGTACTGAGAATAAAGGCCGTTTAGGAGCCAATGCAATATTAGGCGTATCGTTAGCTGCTGCTAGAGCTGCTGCGGCAAGTCAAGGAACTCCATTGTATAGATATATTGGTGGTGTTAACGCTTGCACATTGCCTGTGCCTATGATGAACATCTTAAATGGTGGAGCTCATGCTGACAATGCTATCGATATTCAAGAATTTATGGTGATGCCATTTGGTGCATCTTCATTCTCTGAAGCACTAAGAATGGGAACTGAAATTTTCCATGCTTTAAAAGGTGTGTTAAAAGAAAAAAATCATTCTACAAATGTTGGTGATGAAGGTGGGTTTGCCCCTAATTTATCATCTGATAAAGAAGCTTTAGAAACGGTTATTATTGCTATCGAAAAAGCTGGTTACACACCAGGAAAAGATGTTTTTATAGCATTGGATGCTGCTAGTACTGAATTTTACGATGCAAATACTGGACTTTATACTTTAAGTTCAACAGGCGATAAATTAACATCTGAGGAGATGGTTGCTATGTGGAAGAACTGGGTAGATAATTACCCTATTGTAAGTATTGAAGACGGAATGGCAGAAGACGATTGGGCTGGTTGGAAAATGCTTACTGAAGCTATTGGTGAAAAATGCCAGTTGGTTGGGGACGATTTATTCGTAACCAATAGCAAGCGTTTAGCGCGTGGAATAGATGAAGATATAGCAAACTCTATCCTAGTAAAGGTTAATCAAATTGGAACGCTTACAGAGACTATAGAGGCGGTTAATCTGGCACATAGAAATGGATTTAGTTCAGTAATGTCTCACCGTTCAGGTGAAACAGAAGATACAACCATAGCCGATTTGGCTGTAGCATTAAATTGTGGTCAAATTAAAACAGGTTCAGCTTCACGAAGCGACCGTATTGCAAAATACAATCAACTGCTTCGTATAGAAGAAGAGTTGGGTGAAGAAGCTTACTTCCCAAGTAAAAACTTCAAATTTTTATAAAAATGGATACTGTCTGGCTGTAGGAATTCTATTTTACAGCCAGATAAATCCTTTTTCTTGCTTGATTCGTACTTTATTGGTGTGAAATACCCAGCTATTATTGGAATTCTAATACTTAATTCTAAATTTGCTGTGATTTAAAGTCAACGAATGAAACCGTCTACTGAACTATTTGATCTTATCGGCTCTCTTACAAAAAGCGAAAAGCGTTTTTTTAAGTTGAGTTCATCATTGCAATCTGGCGATAAGAACTACTTGAAAATATTCGATGCTATTGAAAAGCAGACTGAATATGACGAGGAAAGATTGAAGCAACTTTTTGCTGAGGAGACATTTATCCGTCACTTTCCATCTGAAAAAAATCACTTGTATAAGCTCATTCTTAAGAGTTTGCGTTTGTATCACTCCGACAAGTCATCGGGGAGTGTACTAAAACAAGAGATTAAAAACATAGAAATATTATTCCGTAAAGCATTATTTAAAGAATGCGCCAAATATTTGGCGCGTGCTAAAAAAATAGCGGTCAAGAACGAAAAATTTTATTATTCAATAGACCTTATCAACTGGGAGCGTATGCTTTTAGAAGAATCGTACGAGAGTGGTGATTTCTCTAAAAAAGTAAACGATTTAATTCTTGAAGAGCAAGGCGTTATTGAAGAGTTAACCAATTTGGCTCAATACCAAGTTCTATATTCTCGAATCAACTACTTATTTAAAATTGGTGGTTTTGTAAAAGGCGACGAGCGCAAACAGGTTGAACAAATTGCAATGCATCCACTTATCAAAGATTCTTCTTTAGCTAATAGTGTTCGTGCAAAATCTATTTGTTACTATGTAAGAGGTTTTTGTTGCGAATCGTTTAGAGATGTTGAAGGAATGATTAAAAACTTTGGTGAAGTAGTCCGTATTTTGGATGAAAACAAAGACATCAAAAACGATGTTCCAAAGCGATACATTCGAGCGCTTACAAATTACATTCATGGCTTTGTGTCTATGAAGCGTTATGAGGAAGCAGAAGTTCAGTTGCAAAAATTGATTGATTTATCTAAAGATTCTGCCTTCAGCCACATCGATGTAGAGATTACGTTGTTTACCAACAGAGTAATGTCTCAATTGCTATTGTTGAATAGAAAAGGGTTGTTCTCTGAAGCGGTAGAATTGGTAGATAACCTTGCTAGAGAGATGGAAGAAGATCGCCATCAAATCAATAAGGAAAATGACATCATATTCTCTTATCTAATAGCCTATATCTATTTCGGTAATGGCCAGTATAAAGAGGCTTTGCAATGGATCAATAGAGTGTTGAATGACAACGAGAATACTTTGCGTCAGGATATTTATAGCTATGCTAGAATTTTTGCACTGCTTATTCACTTGGAAAAAGAGAGTTATGATTTGTTGGAGTACTTGAACAAATCTACTTATCGTCATTTCAGAAAAAATAAGGATGATTACAAAGTTGAATTGCGACTTTTGGAATTCATTAAGAAACTATCTAAAAACCAATCAAGAACACAACGTTTGGATATCTATAAAGAGATGCAAGATAAGTTTGTGGATATTTTTGAAACGGAAGATGATAGAATTATCTTACAGTATATCGATTTTAAATCGTGGGTTAAAAGCAAGATAGAAGGTCGTCCATTCTCTGAGGTTGTTCAAGAAAAAGGTGGACAATTATTGAGCATCAAAGACGAAAACGAAGATTAATTCCTATCTCTCGTTTTAAATTGCTTTCTATCAAATTTATTCCTGAAGATATTTGTTGAATATTGGTGTATTTCCATATGCCGTAATACAACCATAGATTGCATTTTCTAAATCCTTTGTACCGTATTTTTATGTAGTTTTTACTGCCTGTGTTTGAGTGTGCTGGTATCGCGAAGGTGTAAGGTAGAGATGCTTCGAAAGCATAGATTCGTTGATCGAAATTATCAACATCAAAAATGGTATAACGCACATCTAAAGCCCAAGGCAATTCTTTTGGGCGCCATTGCAAATCACAATACATAAGCATGCCTTTGTCTGTCCCGCTAAAATTGTATTCCAATCTTTGACTAAGTCTAAAAGCACTGTTGGGTTTGTAACTGTAATGTAATCGAGTATTGTGTTTGGTTTTTGTTGTCGTGTACTCTTCTTGAAAGTCGTTTATTGTTAGTTTATTTCTATAGCGGAAGTACACTTCCCATCGCCGTTTTTTATACCACTTTAATTGAACCAGAAAATCGGTGTTTTCCCATTGATAACTAGGTAGTTCTTTGGTGTTTAAATTCTTAAAATGATCCAAGTACCCATTAATGGAAAATGCATTGGAAAGTTTCCATTCTAATCCGGTTAAAAAACCATTTTCATTTTGGGGTTTGCTCTGACTACTTATGGCGCTTGCAAAAGGATTGTTGTAGTTATAGGGATAGAATTTGTAAATAGTCGCAAAATTTAGAAAAGGTGCTAAACTGACTATTAATCCTGAATGATAAGCTTGGATATTGGTGTTGATGTCTTGTGCAATTTCGGAATAAACCATACCTCCTTGCATTCGGTATTTTGCGCTAATTGAGATGTAATCGAAATTCAATTGATGAACATTGTCATCAGATTGTCTTTGTCCAGTAATATACCCTAAACCAAAAGAGAGTTTGTTGAAACTCATGGTATTCAATATACCCGTTAGCCATTGTTGTGCATTATAACGTCTTGCATATTCTGTATCTGTACGGTGAAGACCACTGATCGAAGGTTTACTTATGTCGGTTGCGAAATCTAGAGGTTCTAGTGAAGCGAAAACGATGCTGTTCAATCGCTTGTAATTCAATTCCGTTGCTAAGCCTCTACGGAAACCAAATTCGGCACTTGAGCTATTTGCTTTTATACTTTGCCCTGTCCTGAACCACGAAGCCATGTACAAAGATTTGCCAAACGAAAAATTAGGTCCCATCAATAAATTCTGAGCATAATTAAGGTGGTAATCGCCGAATACTATGTGTTTGAAAATAGATTTTTTTGGTTTGAACAGTAGGTAGGCACTCATGAAATCGGGCGACGATTTCCATTGCTCACCAGCATCTTGTTCTAAGACAAATCCTAGTTTAAACGTGTTACTAAGCTCGGAACTTGCGCGTACTAAATAGCGACGTGGATGACCTCTTAATTGTGGTGATGAACCATCGTATCCAATGCTTTTGGGTGTTTTTTGAAAACTCAAAAAATTAATTTCTGTTCTATTGTTGTTTAAGGCGGTTGAATTTTCTAGCGGTTTGTTTTCTAGAATAGTGAATTGGGAAATGATTTTGGCT
>TARA_R110001592_G_scaffold272458_3_pt1 | contig 47529 bp, 22 predicted proteins | sample TARA_R110001592 | Tara Oceans TARA_R110001592 (sample SAMEA4398387) | marine metagenome | biome: Polar Biome; feature: [SRF] surface water layer (ENVO:00010504); material: water (ENVO:00002006), including particulate matter (ENVO:01000060) such as... | depth 5 m | reverse complement strand
TATTTAACAAACTTTGATTTTAATCCAAAGTCGGAAGGCACAGAATACAATTTTAGATTAGTATCCTTGCAAGACATTGGCAGGAAACTAGTTCCTGAAACAAGAATGCTAATGACCGAACTACCCATCGAAGGCGAGACAATTGGGGAAATGTTATCAGACTTTGCAAGAAAAGTTAACAAGGATATTAAAGCACGACTCCATGGATCAGCCGCGAACGATGATAATATGAGAACACATACTATTGATGTAAAGCTCGGAGAAAAGTTTGGTGGCGATACTAATATATTGAACACTGACTCCACCATTAATTGGCAAAAAACAGTTGATGCGATTGATCCACACTACACCAAACCAGTCACCAGGGTAGTAGAGTCCGCACCGGATGAAGAGGTCACCGGTGACAAAGAAGAAACTGTAAACATGTTAAAGATTACTCTTCCAAAGGGCAGACCCATCAAACAATGTATCACAGACATACTGAGTCACAACGCTCAATTCGCCTCTCTAGTAACAGATCGCAACTTCACCACTGACCAAAATAGTCAAGGCACAAAAAAAGATGCGTTGGCAAATGTATATGCCCCAAGTATACAAATGGCCGCTGTAGCAAAACCAAAGGGTGAAACAGTAACCACCGGTGGCCCAGCATTTAATATCACATACACTATAGATATAAAATTACAAGCAGGCGTACAAACAGGTGTCCAAGGAGATACTAACAACGAGACAAAGAAAAAATTAGTAGAGAAATGGGGAATTGTAAAAAAATACGATTATATGTTTACAGGATTAAATGATCAGATACAAGGGGTTGACATTAGTTTTCCGTTTGGGCAAGTATTTTTGTTTCCTGAATATGGCGGCATGGCACCTACATACCAAGATGTAGCATCCAAATCACGTGATAAAAAAATGTTAACCAACGTTAAAGATAAAGCCACAGACAGATTATTATCTGCTCCATTAGACATAGAAAACGTACTGCAACATTTTAGAGATTTAGGCTCTGATTTAAAAAGTATAATAACTGGTATAGGCGCAGATACCAAAGAGTTTATCACAGGACTAGCGGCAATTAAATTAGGCAGTACGCCACAATCATCAAAACTTGCGTTAGTTAACAATAGGTTGCCCAGCTCGCCTAGAGCAGTTTTTGCCAAAGGTCTAGGCATAACTAAGGCAGTCCAGACATTTGACAACTTGTTTAGTGACTTACAGGAATTACAAACAAAAATTGAAGGTGCGGCCGACGAGCTTGAAGGTGCTGTCGGCGGTGGCGTAAATCTGCTTACAGGACAGATAGCAAAGATCGTCACAGAGGCCGCTACTCCGTTTAATTTCACGTCAAAACTCGACGGAGTTCTAGGATCAGTGACCGAAGGCATAGACGGGTTAGTAGACAACTTAAACGATGCTACAGGCTTATCATTGAATAGCAACGACATTCCCGGCCTAGGCGAAGTACAAAATTTAGTTGACGATTTAAAATCTTTAGTAGAAACTCCACCAGGATTTAACCCCCCGCCGGGAATGACTAATCCAGGCTTTGGCACTATCACATACGCCCCCGATGATGAATCACCAAATGAATATCTAGAGGAGATGGATTATACCATAGCCGAAGCAAGTAACGAGAATGAAGAGAGTGCCTCTATAGTAAATGGGGTTCAGGGTCAGGGAAAAATTGCTGACGACAGCAGTCAGGACGGCGATCGGAAACAGCATTATATGTCTACAGCACTCAGTTATGGCAAAACGGGTATACCGTATTTGGCTAAACTACGAATGGACATCAAGGGAGATCCTTATTGGTTAGGTAGACAAAATTTTAAGAGCGAATTGGATGCATCTGGCGGATCTGGAATGACAAGTATATTAAGAGAAAACATCCCCGGAGCATACAAGACAGAATCTAATAACGACAGGACAAAAACGGATGCCGCACCATACGACGCCGGATCTGTGTTTATGGCTTTTAGATATGTATTTCCGAGAGAATACGAAATGTATCAAGATGACAGAGACAGTCATACAGGTAGAATAGATTTTACTCGAGTCGATATGTCCTACACAGGATACTATTTGGTAACCAAAGTTACTAATACATTTGCTAATGGACAATTTCTACAATCGCTAGATTGTGTTAAAGCAAATATGGCACCAAACAAAGCAGTATTTGTAGATGGCAATCAAGTCCACGACGGCGATGGCAATAATAATGGCAATGCTACTTCTGGAGTATACTCCAGCAATAATAATAATGAAAATCCAAACCCGGGTAATGCCATTGTCAATACTAGGTCTATTGTACTGCCATTAGATCCAGGCAACAGCCTCGCCCAAACAATAGCCCGCGGCGGCGGGAATCAGCCATCCTATGACCCAGGAGCGTAATAAATAGCACTATGCCAAGCACAAAGAACCTAGCAAAACAATACGAAGAACAACTTGGAACTAAACAACTTTGGTTTGGTACAATATTTCAGACCATCGACGCAACCAGAATGGGCAAGATGCTTGTGCACATACCTGAGATCACAGGCACTGATACATCGGCTGACGCATTATTTAATTGTCACTGGACATCGCCATTCGCTGGAGCCACACAATTAAGTTCTAATCCAGATAAAACATCAGAAGGCGCAACACAATCCAGTTATGGAATGTGGATGAGACCGCCAGACCCAGGAACACAGGTAGTAGTTGGGTTAATAATGATTAACGCAATAATTGAACCTGTAATACTTTCTTGCTTATTTCATAACTATAGAAACTTTATGGTTCCAGGAATGCCAGCAAGTGATACAGGAGAAGGGCCTAACCCCTCTTCAGAAATAAACATTAATAACGAAGTAAAAAGTCATAACGTAAAATACACATATAAAGGTGGAAGTGCTGATGTTAAGTCAGCGAAACGTCCTAGAGCAAAAATTGCCGATAACTTATTTTACCAAGGCCTAGGGGATGACTTTGTAAGAGGTCAAAGTACCAGTGGCGCAAGAAGAGAAGATAATTCAGAAGTGTTTGGTATACTAACACCAGGCAGTCGCAAAGACGGAGACCCTACTAAACGTAATCCAGGACATCAATTTGTTATGGATGACAACGACGCAAACAATTTAATTAGACTGCGTACAGGCCAAGGAATGCAACTATTATTAAATGATACACATGACATCATTTACATAGTAAATAAGAAAGGCACAGGCTATGTTGAAATAGACGGTGACGGCAATATAGATGTATTTGGCAAAAGTAGTATTAACCTTAGAACAATGGGCGACCTAAATCTAAGAGCAGATCAAAATGTAAACATTGAAGCAGGGCAAGATATTAATATTAAAGCGGCCAACAATGCTCCACATCCATATGATCAAAGCAGGGGATTAGGTGGCGTGGTAGACGACATTGATTTAGCACACATGGACCCAATGTTTGGACCAGACTTTTTAAAAGCAAATAATAAAGGAACAGTCAACATTGAAGGACAGAATAATGTTAATGTAATTGGAAAGAATTTAAAATTCACAGCAATGCCAAGTATAATGGGAATTGCGGAAGGCACAGACGGAAACATTGATTTTATGTCGCTTGGTCCGTTCTCTATACAGTCACAGAATGTTATAGCAACCGCATTAGGCAGAGCAAGTGGTGGCGCAGTTTTACCAGGCGTAATGTATTTACAATCAACTGGCGCAACCTCACTGAGAGGCGCAACCCAGGTTGTTATAAACAGTGCATTAAAACTTGACCTAGAAGGGTCATTGGTTGATATTGCTACTAAAGTAACTCCACCAACAATAGTACCTGTATTGAAACCAGGCGACTATATTAAGACACGCAAGAAAAAAATGACGCTATTTGGTTTTGATACACAATTAATGCCGGTGCCTATACCTATTCCAGGAAAGCCGACTAAGCAAACACAAGGCAAGACACCTACAGGATTAGGTAAAGTTACTCAGCCAGGTATGCCAGGCATACCAGCATGGGAAGGTTTAGCAACAGGCGGTGTAAAAACTATTCTTACAAGAGTTCCGCAACCTGAACCTAGTAGATCTAAAAAGGATAGACCGTTCAGAGGCCAAGATGATTAATGCCGAATTAGATTTATACCCTGGACAACTAGATAAAACAGATAAGCGACCTGTAGATTATTGTTCACCAGATGGCCAATTCAGAGGAACTGGATACACATTAGTTGACGGAACAGTAGAACCCATGTATGAAAAAGTATTAGGCGAAGCACAGAAATTTGTTTTACCTATTAACTTTCAATTCCATAAGACTTTTAAAGCAAGTCTTAAACAATTTATTACCTCACAGCAACCTACATTTGTATACCCTACTCGTATAGGTGATACTGTTTATGTAGGTACTAATCATGCTCTAGCACCTATTGAAGTTTCAAATAACATGATGGCATTTAGAAACGCAGAATTGCTACCTCTTACAGACCGAGAAGTACAGAACGTTATTAAGCATAACTTCAACGCATTACAAACTAGTTCGTTGTACGGCACTACAGTAGGTGCTACAGCAACGTATACCCCTCTTACAGCAACGGACAGCAATACTGGTATAACAGTCGTTAGTTTTAAAAACGGTGTGTTACAGGAGACTATTAACAGCATTTATACTGTTGATATTAATTCTGCTATCAACGTTATACAGCAACAAGTAAAAGTACCATTAACAGCACAACAACTAATATCGTTACTGTCATTGGCATTTGAAGTAAAGGCTAAACGTTTATATAATAGTAAATTGTTAACAGTACTTAATAACGCAGAATACCACAAAGTACCGTCGTACTTTATGGAATTTGCCGAAATAGAATTACCTAATGGTAAAACACTGGTTAATGAAGAAAGTTATAACAGGCGTTATAACGAAGCAGAGTTATTTAGTACTATCTTTGAGAGTCGTTAATTCTTTTTGCAAATCAGCCACCTTAATATAGGCTCTATATTTTGCTTCTTGCTCTTCCGCGACAGTCCTTCTAAGTATTTCAATCTCACCTCTTAGAGCATTATTCTCGTTGTTTTTATCAACAAGCATAGTGCGTAATTCTTCTTCGAGTGTATCGTTAGTATACTGAGTTGTTAGCGGATCGGTCATCTTGTTTTAATAGAGCTATTTACTAAATTTTTCATCTCATCCAATTCAGGAATATGATTTACATTTCTAGCAATATAGTCTCTAATAAACACTAGTGCGTACCTTTTGGTTTTTACATTATAAAAACCTAGGCTGTCATACTTGCCGCGTCTATCTTTTTGGATACATGCGGCAATGACTGTTTGTTGATGTGCTGAATTAATTTCTGAAGCACGTTGTTGGAGGTCTTTGAAAGTACCTATAATCTTTTTAATAATTTTATCTGTTGTCATTGTGGTCCTACAATGTTGTTAAATTGTATTATTATTTATTGTATTACCAGTTATACTTAACTGTTAAGTGGTATTCTCGCCCTTCGTTATCATAGAACGGTACTACTTCTGCTTCTTCGTTGGTAACATTTTCAATTTTAAAGTTTAGAGCAATACCATTAGTAAACTGCTTAGTAGCATAAAAATTCAGTTTTTTAAGATCGTCTAAGTATTGTTGCCCGTCACCAAGCAGGTCGTATGGACCGGGCGTTCTGTCAAATTGCCCTGAGTACTTAACTCTGTAATTAATATCTTTAAATGTTTGTTGCCATGTTATTACACCAACATATTCAGGTACTCTAACTTGATCAGAATCATTAACTTTTAGCATTATTGAAACAGGACCCCACGTATTAGCAAATCTAAGTCCTTGTGTTATGTAACTGCCTGAGTTATAGTACGAAGCATTAGTATACACATCTTCTGTTACAGCAGGTGTTACAGTAACTTCTCCTGTTTCAGGGTTTGTTGTAGTTATTTCAGGCATAATAATGTTTGTAGTATTGTAGCCACTAGCATATTCAATTGACTCTTCGAATTCATATCTAAATAAACTTATTGCGCCAAATCCTACTTCGTAACCTACACCTTCTTCGGGTAACAGGCTATCGTTAGCATCTACCCAACTGTCGCCAAATTGTTCATATAAGTTAGGTCGTCTATAACTTGTACCTACATTTAAAAAGAACTGGTCTTTGGCAATACCAAATCTCACTGCGTTCTGATCCTTGTTGCCTACTCTGAATCCAAAGTTATAACTCAAAACAAATTCAGCATCAATACTAAGGAATGCGCCGTAGTTATCTTGATCATGTTCGCCGTATTGATCTCTGCTACCGTCTACACCGTATGTTACTTCTAATAGTTGTGATAGATTAACAGTATCGCCTGCTCTAAAGTAGTCTCTGCTACTTTCGTTTTGATATGTGCTTACGCCTTCAGTAAAGTATTCTGCTTTATCTTCTGTTCTACCCACTGTAAAGTATTCATTTCTGATACTTACCGTATATTTTTCACCTTCTTGTAAACAATCGTTTGATTGCGAAAAGGATGTTGTGTAACAGTTGTCATAATCGTATGCATAATCAGTGGCACTTATAATAAACTCAAAGTCACCCGCATCAGCAATAATTTTAGCACTTTGATTTTTGTACACGTCTGTTTCAGTGTTATCGTTCCTTGCTTGTTGCTCTACACTAAAGTCAGTGTATTGTAACCATGTGGTAGGAGCCACACTTATATAGTGATGTTGCCCACTGCCGAGTCTTGCTGTGACACTTCTTTCAATAGTGTCTTGTATTAATACAGCACCGGCAATACTACCTGAGCCATACATAACACCATTCGCACCAGAAATAATTTTTACATTCTGTCCACTTACAATGTCGTGTCCAAAATCATACCATCCTGAGCCTGGCGTATTTTGAGGTATACCGTTTTTGTAAACTGTGGTGTGTACAGTTTGTGCGCCTCTTTCTCTATATCCTGTAAATGCTCCATAGCCACCTGCTATCCAGGTGCTGTCTGGCATAATACTTTCAATCAGTGTTGTTTCGGTCAGGGCGTCTACATTTTTCTCAACTACTTGTTGAGCTACTACTATAACTTCCTCAATATCCTCCGCCATTGCCTTGTTTGCTAAAAACATTGACAACATTAATACTGCTGTTAAATACAACGGCATAAAGTTTTTGTGAAAGTTAATATCTTGCTTATTCATTTTTATTTTTCTCCTATGAGGTCCTTCAACCCCGATTCAAACATTTCAACACCAAGAGCCTTGTTAGCCTGCCAATCAGCAGTTTGGTCTCCGGAGCCTACTATATCGCTTATAAATTTCATACACTTAAATTTGACGTCAAAAGCCAAACACACTTTAGCAAGTGCATAGGACTCCATATCTACACAATTACAATATCCTTCAGGGGCAACTGTGGCAAATTTATCTTGAGTATAACAGGTAAATCCCTTGATGTCAACCACAATTTCTTGCGTCAATGATTCAAACGGAGTCTGATATTTGTCAAATCCAAATGCTGTACAATCCATATCGCCTTGTACAAATTTACCCACATGTAACATGCCCTTCATATTAGGGTCAATTCCTCCAGCAGTTCCATAGTTAATTACTATTTCCGTGTCTGGATTTTCTGTTAAGTACTTTGTGAGTGCCATGGTAGCGTTTATCTTACCAACGCCAGTGTATATTGTGTTATAATTACCTTCTATGCCTTCGATTTCGTCTTCGAGAGCAACTGCTAAAACATAATTCATGTAGTGGTCCTTTTTAAGTTAGTTCAGCATATATTTAAATCAGTAAAACCTAAAAGAGATAAATAACTGGCAGGAGAAATAAACTATGAGAATTGATGAAGTAATTGTTAACGAATTTGGTCTAGACGACATAAAACAAGGGTATGCCGGCGTAAAGCAGGGTATAAAAAACTTTGGCAACAAGCGGCTAGCAAACAAACAAATAAAACAGGCAAAACCTCTTGCTAAAAAAATATCCAATGAATTTATCAAATGGAAAGCCAGAAGATTCCCCCAGGCAGACGTAACTGTGACCACAGGCAAAGAGCTCGCCACATTTTTAAAAGAGCAATACCAAATTACTAATCCCCTAGCACAGGGACTTAACTCTATAGCACCTTTACTCAAAGGAACCAGAACACTAACTCCGGAAGATTTAGATAAAGTATTCATGGCAATAGTATACAAAGACATGAACGACACAGGAGCAGGTTCAGACTCACAAGTTAAAGGCGATGCAAATGGCGACGGCTTCTCGGATGCTGTACAATCGGCACTAGCAAAATTGGATCCTGACATGCAAAGACAGGCACTCGCATACCTTCAAACCGTAGTAAAATAAAAACCGCTTAAAAGCACCCATCATTATAGTATCCGTTAATAAACATGATAAATACTTGTATGGCAACATTTATTGGATTCAGTACAGCAGGCAAGGTAAAACCACCATTTAACTTAGTTGATTTAGACTTAGTTAAACAGGATATACTTAACCAACTCAAAACCTCTAAAGGTGAGCGAGTAATGAGACCAAATTACGGTTCAATCATTATGGAATCGCTTATGGAACCACTTGACGGCATGATTATACAAGACATCGAAGATGATTGTATAAGAATAGTCAATAGTGACCCTAGAGTAGAACTAATCAATATGAATGTCGCATCATTAGAGCATACATTACGAATTGAAATGTATCTTCAGTACAAAGCAGATTTAACTGAAGATGTATTGATAGCAGAGTTTGATGTAGATTTAGCAGAGGAAAATGTATAATGGCAATCAGTAAACGAAATAGTAATTTATTTGCCGCAGAAAATTGGGAAATGGCCTACTCGGCTTTTACTAATGTAAGTTTTAAAGCATATGATTTCAGCACAATGAGATCATCGATGCTAACATACATCAGAGAGAACTATCCAGAGAACTTCAATGATTATATTGAAAGTTCAGAGTTTGTAGCAATAATTGAATTATTAGCATACTTGTCACAGAGTTTAGCATTTAGAGTAGATTTAAATACTAGAGAGAATTTCCTATCAACAGCAGAAAGCAGAGACAGTATTCTAAGACTAGCAAACATGCTTGGGTATACACCGAGAAGAAATATTCCAGCAAGTGGATTAATGAAAGTAACCTCACTGTCAACAACAGAACCATTAGTTGACGGAACAGGTGAAAGTATACAAGATACTACGATAGTATGGAACGATGAAGACAACGCTGATTCATTTGATCAGTTTGTAGCAATACTTAATAGTGCTATGTCAACTAATAATCCGTTTACTAAACCGATTGTAGAAAAAACAGTAGGTACTATTCCTACAGAAATTTATGCGTTAAATAACCAAACAGGTCAAAATTTAACATTCAATTTTAATGCCACTGTAAACGGCGAAGCATTTCCGTTCGAAGTAGTAAGCAGTGATATTAATGAAAATAAAGTGTTCGAAGAAGCACAACCAGATGTATATCAACCATTACGATTTGTATACAGAAATGACAAGAAAGGATTAGAAAGTGCTAACACTGGCTTCTTCTTTATGTTCAAGCAAGGCCAATTAGAGTTTAAGGACTTTATATTCGACAGAGCGTTGCCAAACAGATTTATAGATATTGCTGACGCAAATATTAACGAGTCAGATATCTTCTTTCAACAGTTAGACGAAAATGCTGTTAGACAAGTTACATGGAAACGTGTACCTAACTTAACAGGCCAGACATTAGCATATAATTCTTTATCACTAAACGACAGAAATGTTTATAGTGTAGAAAACACACTAGGCGAAGGCATTAGAATTAAGTTTGCCGATGGTAACTTTGGTAATGTGCCGACAGGTATTTTCAGACTTTACTACAGAAAGAGTGCTGGTACAAGTTTAACAATTAGACCAGAAAACTTTAATGTAATAAGTTTATCAATACCTTACTTTAATTCAGCAGATGAATTATACTCTCTAACAGTGAACATGGAATTACAAAATTCTGTAGTTAATGCCGCACCAGCAGAAAGTTTACAAAGCATAAAAAATAATGCTCCGCAAACTTACTACACCCAAGACAGAATGGTGAGTGCTCAAGACTACAACGTTTATCCTTTAAGTAAAAGTGTAAACATATTAAAATTAAAAGCAACGAATAGAACACATGCCGGCCACAGTAGGTTTATTGACATTGAAGATCCAACAGGAAGATTCAGTAAGACTACTTCATATGCCGACGATGGCGCATTATACAAGGACGACGAGCCTTATCAAACATCACTTACATTTGGTTTAAACAAAACAGCAACGCAGATCTTAACAGACGATATTGCCGACTTGACCAAATATTATTCTTTACAGAATTTTGTGTACGACGACTACAGAAAAGCTCACAACAAAGCAGACCCAGGTGCGTTTAATTTGATTGAAAGAGACGTCCTGTGGAAAACACAGCCAAGTGCTCCTAAAAATAATAATGGTTACTTTACTGTATTAAATGGCGGCACACGAGAAATTTTAAATAACAGTAAGAACGAAAACAGAATTATTCAGCCAGGATCGTATTTACGATTTAGAAATCCAAAAGACCAGACTGACATATTACTAGCAAGTATTACAAGTATAACTAACAGCGGTGTTCCGCTTAATGAACTTGCTACTACAACAGGTGTTGTTACACTAAGTAGAGATATTCCAAATGGCTGGTTAGCATACGAAATATTGCCGTCGCTAAGTGCCGGACTATTGGAACAGGATATTGGCGTAGAGTTTATAACAAAAACATCAGCCAAAGAAGATTTTGGAATAGGATATGATTATAATCCAGTTAATGTCGCAGACAGTCATTGGTACATTATTGATAATTCTACATTATCAAAAGCAGGAACATTTAATGCTGATAGATCAAATGGAGCAAGTTGGTTGATTAGAGCCGAATACAATCAAAGCGAATCATCAACATCTATTTCTAAGTACACCTTTACTAGTAGAGGAACACGATATGTATTTGAAAGTCTAAGCGATATCAAGTTTTACTTTAGTAACGATGAAAAGTCATATGACAGTAACACTGGGCAAATTAAGAAAGATATTATTGAACTTACCACAGAAAATTATAAACCACAAGTTAAAGAAGTATACACTTGGGACGACACTGACGAGGACGGTATATCCGACTCTTGGAAACTGTCAAACTCAGATGCTACTTACATGCCAACTGGCGCAAGTCAAAACATTGTATTAAGAAACAGAAGTGCTAAATCAAGTGACATGGAATTAAAATTTATTAGTAACTTTGGTATTTTACAAAACGGCGAAACATCAATCAGTGGAGCAGGTGCGTACTCGCAGGGCGATTTTATATCACCAGTAGAAATACCAATTCAAGTAGATCCACTAAGTGCTACAACAGGTAAAGCAGTTGTTAAGACCAACAGCGGCAAACTAACAACATTCCCAAGTGAATTACAAATACCAATATCACAAATTACAGAATCAGCCACAGGCGGATCAAATGGTAATATTGCTTATGTAATATGGGATATAGGTAGTACAAGTTATAAGACATATCAGGGCAATGCTACCACAACAAGTTATGAAGTAGGAGCATACAGCAACGAAGGTCACATTGATATACTTTCAAACTCGACTATTAAGATATCTAATTTTGATAACCTAACATCTAGATGGCAAGGATTTAGACACAAGGATCAATTAGAAATAATTTATAAGAATGTTAGAGAAGTGTTAGACAGACCATTACAGTTTGAAGTTGTTGACCCGTACAAATATAATGACGGCTATGCTGACCCATCTAAAGTTATAGTATCACCATTAGACAGTGATTATGACGGCTTCCCAGATAACCCATCATTGTTTGATGACTTTGTCAGCAGTGACGACTTTGTGTTTTTTGAAACCAAAGTTGATTTAGACGGCTACCAATACGAAAAGCCTGCTAAATTTAAAATATTAGATTTACAAGCAGAAGATACATTAAGTGTAAACTTTGGCTTAGAAACAATCGCACCTGGATCAAATCCAGACGCTACAACTAAGTTTTCAGACTTTGAATTAATATATGTGAAGACATTGGCTATAGCAGAAAAATACTTAAAGAACTCTGTCGGAAAATTGATTCACAAGTTAGTGTTCCCAAAAGAGAAACTTCCAAAAGTATATGAACTTATAAACGACTTAACAACGCCTAAGTTAGTAATACTATCAGAGAACAATGCGTACAACGTTAAGCCAGGTAGATCGTTTTCACAAAATACATTAGATCTAACTCCTAGAAATTGTAGTTTTAAATGGCAACATTATGCTCCATCAGAAGTTAGAATAGATCCCAGCATTAGTAATATTATTGAAATGTTCGTAGTAACAAAATCATATTACAACAGTATGCTAGAATACAAGAACGGCGTGGTTTCTGTAATACCGGAATCACCTACAACAGACGAATTAGGTCAAGAGTTAGCAACACTAGACAACTTTAAAAGTTTAAGTGATCAGATTGTTTACAGTAGTGGTAAGTTTAAATTACTGTTTGGTTCAGACGCTGACGTCGAAGTACAGGCACAAGTCAAGGTAGTTAAACTGCCAAGTTCGACAACGAGTGACACAGAAATTAGAAGTGCGGTACTAGAATTAATTGACGTGTATTTTAATATTAACAACTGGGACTTTGGAGAAACGTTTTACTTTTCAGAATTAAGTGCGTACATCCATCAAGAACTTGGCGGCTCAGTAGCCACAGTAGTTATAGTTCCAAGTAAAGCACAATCAAACTTTGGAGATCTGTATCAAGTTAGATGCGAGCCAGATCAATTATTCATGAGTACAGCAACAGTTGACAACATTGAAGTTGTTAAGAGTTTGACTAGTACGAATTTAAAACAATCAACTGCTCCTACAATAGGAACAAAAGCGACAACCACTGCGTCAAGTAGTAGTTCAAGCAGTAGTTCAAGTAGTAGTTCAAGCAGTTCAAGTAGCGGAAGCAGTTATTAATGACTAACAAATATTTTGATTTATTACCGATACAACACCAAACAGGTGTTAATAAAAACTTCTTTGAAAGTACTATTGAACAGTTATTTTCAAAAGCCAATATTGAAGAAGTAAACGGATACATAGGTAAAAAAATACCCGGTGTAGACAACAATACAAATACTATATTTGTAGAACAGCCTGCGCCAAACAGAGAGTACTACAATTTAGAGCCAACAGTCTCGACAGTAAATAAAAATACTGGAGACGCAGATAATTTTGTGTTTTATGAAGATTTCATATTTAATCACAGATCGTCGGGCGGATTAATTGGTAACCATGATAGAGTATTTAAATCAGAGCAATATAACTTTGCGCCACCAATAGACCTAGACAAGTTTATAAATTATCAGAACTACTACTGGTATTCATCAGGCCCAGAGCCCATACAGGTTTTAGGTAATGCTTCAGTAAGTGTAATTATTGACAATGTAGTTGGCCTAACAACATACACCTCACCAAACAACATAGTTTTTAAAACAGGCATGGTTGTACAATTTACAGGATCATATGTAAGCGGCACTGAGTATTCAGTTGGCAAATCATATATTGTAGAAGGTGTAGGACAAAATATTTCTTTTGTAGATGTACCAACAACAGAACTTTCAATAAGTGCGTATGGCGAATTTAAAACACAGCCATACGATGCTAATGCTGTACCAAACGGAATCAGTAACGGTACTCACAGTCTGAACGACACAGTAGGAGCAAGTGTACTTGCTAACATTTTAACATTAGCAAACACAAATGTCAATACTGCTATACACGAATTTAAAATTGATAGACCAGCAGACTTAACAGCAAACGGATCTACAATAACAGCAACGTTTACAGGTGACTACGGTCAGCAACTAAACAACACTAACCATGTTAGACTTAACACATTTAACGCAACTAACAAAGTTGTAAGTGATGCTAGTACAACTGCTTATGGTTTTGCTGGTGCTTATATAACACAGGCAGACGGCACAAAGCCAACTACCACGTTAAATATTGCTACTACATTTAGTAATGCTGGCAAAGACAGCTCGGTTGATACCGAAGTAATAACCAACACATTATATCTTAATAGCACATCAGGAATAAAGCCAGGCGTAAGGGTAAATCATCCAGAGGCAGGGCAGGCAACTGTAACAACAGTAAATGCTACTAACGTTGTTTTAAGTACAAGTATTACTATATTTGCTGGATCAACTGGCACAATAAGTTTTGAAAATCAAGTACCAGTGTTTACAATTAACAGTGGCTCAGGTACTAAAACAATTACACTAGATCACGGTACTACAGGTGCTGACTTAAAAGTAATGGACCTTACTACTTACACAGGTGTCAATGATACGGCAATGATTGCTTCACCATTAGACATAATGGATGCTATTAATAACAAGGGTATTCCAAACTTAACTGCTACAGCAACATCAAGCAGTTTAAAACTAACAGAAGCAAATGGTAATGCGGTAACTATCGCAAGTACAACAGCAGATGCTAGAGATAATAATTTTATAGGCTCTAACAATACATCAGGACTAGCAGGATTTACTAAAGCAATTGACACAGGCAACATTGAAAACCAAACTTTTGCTATTAGTAACAAAACATCTACTACTTTTGATATTGTTTTGCCAAGTGGTACAGCAGTACTAAAAGACACAAATGCTACGTTTATAAACTACGGTGATTCAGCATTAACAAATGTACAAGTTTACTCAGACCAATTAACAGTAACAGCCGGAGCAAATGTATTTTTTGATAAAGCATTGGGCTCATTGGCCGCAGGCACAATTACATCTGTGTTAGGAACACCCGACACGAAAACTTTTTATATCAGTACAGGTGATACAGGATATGGCGGAGTAAAATCAGCAGGCAACTTTACACAATCACGTAATGGTAAATTTAACATACCGGGATACACAACATTCCTATCTGCTAGTGGATCGTCGCAAACAGCGGCACAGGCCCTTTCGGCATTTGACACAGCAAACATCGAAGTATTAAAATTTGATGTTAGTAGTTCAGGAAGTGTATTAAGTTATGCTTGGGACATAGGCAGTTGGGACAATACACCAATACAAAATGTTGCTGACTATTATGTTATACAACGTGGTGCTAAAAACAAAAACCCATGGAGCAGATTAAACTACTGGTATCATGTAGATGCTTTAAGAGAGCCGTTAAAAGATAACATAACCAGTTTTAGTATTCCAACAGGAGCAATTAGAGCCACAAGACCAATTATTGAATTCCAAAGAGATTTAGAATTATATCATTGGGGGAATTCTTTTATTTCAACAGTTGACATTGTTGCCGATAAGCCAAAAGAAGAATTAGAAGGATTAGCAATTGGCTTTCCTATTAACAGTAGTAGTGGTAGCGAAGGCTCAACTATTATTTTCCCAAACAATGAATTTGATGTTGCTAAGAAAATTTATAAAATTGTTGATAATAGCGGACTTATCCAATTTGACGATGTCACGGCCTTGTCAGCAAAAATTGTAACAGACGGACATGTATTCAGCACTGGCGGAACTAATGCCGGTAAGGATTATTACTGGAACGGTGTACGTTGGACACCAGCACAACAAAAAATGGCACTTCAACAAGCACCACAATTTACATTATATGATGATGACGGTGTTGCTGTCGATAACATAGCAAAATACCCAAACAGTGATTTCGCAGGTTGTCCAATCTTTACATACAACATGAGCGATACTGCTGGTACATATGATGCTATATTAAACGCAAATGTCATTTACCAAAGTGGTAAGTTCAGCAGTGAACCTACATTTACAAACCATGTAGGCACGCACATAGTAACATATAAAGCAACTCCGACTTCAACCGCAATTACAGTCCCGGGTTACTTTTACTACAAAGATTTAAACCAAGATTACAAAGGCAGTGATAACTCATTATTTAGAAATAACTGGCATCCAGTAAGTTTGCCAACTAATTATAGAGACTTCAGTAACGCCACAACATATTACTCCGGCGAAGTTGTAAAACATGAAAATCAATACTTCACAGCAAACAGTAATATTACTGCTGGCGATTTTGATATTAGTAATTTTGATTACTATGAAAACAGTTTTCCTATAACTTCAAAGCAATATGTAGAAGATATAATTCAAATTACAGATTTAACTAAAGACAATAAAGTATTTGTAACAAGTGCTGTACCTAACAATAATGACATTACAGTATCGTTAAATGAAAAACGTTTAACACTAGGTACAGATTTTACACTAGTAACAGAAAATCAAGGTATTAAGTTTAGTACCGCTACTACTTTAAAGAAAGGCGACATTATCACAGTCGCTACATATACTACTGTCGACAGATTAACAAGTATGGATGCTTATGGTTATTTTGAAATTCCAAGCACATTAAAATACAATCCGCAAAACACAGAAATTACAAGTGTTGCGTTTGGAGACATGCTAGATCATTTCCATACAATGATGCTTAATCAAATAGGTTTTACAGGAGCACTTAGTGGTGCTAACAATTATAAAGATACTGCTAAGAATTTAGGTATTACTCAAGCAAAAATATCGCAAACTGCAGATGACTTGCTTACACCTATGTACTTGTCTAGATCTACAAGCAGAGAGTTTTTACATTCTTTGAGATTTGGCAATAACGAATATATTAAATTTAAAAACAAATTTATATCATCGGCTGAAACATATTTAAACAACAATGATTATCTAAGCCAAACAAATTTAGATATTATTGATACTGTATTAAAAACAATAAAAAGTTCTAAAGTTTCCAAGGATGCTCACAAATTAACATACATGGCACCAATTGGATCAAATTATACTACAAGCAGTATTACAGTTAGTGATGCGTCTGTAGTAGAATACACCTTTAACAACACAGCCAATGTTGCATTAGATACAAATTTATATACAATAACACACGGCAACGAAGTGTTAGTATCTGAAAAAGACTTTACAGTTGAATCTTATCTACCATTTGATATTACATTAGATGCTAGTATTACTGTAACAGCAGGCGATGTGTTAACATTGAATGTTTACGAGGATTCAGAACCAGCATTAGTACCGTCAAGTTTATCTAAACTAGGCATGTACCCTACGTTTGAACCACAGTTTACAACAGACACTTCGTACCAAACAAATTTAGATGTTATACAATGCCATGATGGTAGTTATGTACCTAGACAAAATGAAAAGATTGATAACATCATTTTAGACTTTGAAAAACTAGTATACAATAACATTAAAGCAGAATATCGTACAGCAGATTTTAACGACGAATATTGTTTTACAAGAACAATAAGACCGTCACATTATGTTGAATCAGATTATAACTGGTATGAAATTAATGACTTACTAGAAAACAACTTTAACAAGTGGGCAAGAGCAACTGGTGTTGATTGGAGAAACAACAGCACTATTGACACCACAAACGAATTTACATGGAACTATAATTCAGACTACAGGTCACCAGGTCACTGGAGAGGCATTTTTGAATACTACTATGATACACAGACTCCAAATACCACACCGTGGGAAATGTTTGGGTTTGTTAAAAAGCCATCATGGTGGGACACTAGTTATCCAACAGCAATAACAAGTTCGTATACAGCATTTTGGACTAATGTAACAAATGGTTACATACCAGCAGGCAGTCAAAAAGGATATCATAAACGTTGGGCAAGACCCGGATTAGTGATACCAGTAGATGCCAGTGGTAATTTAAAATCACCGCAAGATATAATTTATACAACTACAACAACCAGCACTTTAGAAATTCGTAACAACTGGAAATTTGGAGATGGAAGTCCGGCAGAATATGCCTGGAAGAAAAGTTCTTATTATCCATTTGCTGTAGCAGAAGCAATGTACTTGGCCAGGCCAGCATTGTTCATGTCAGTGTATACTGATAAGGCAGACAGAGTAAGATTTACTGCCCAGCAACATCAATCAGTAAGCAAGTCAACAAGAAAAAGAAATGACTATGCTAGTTATACACCACATGGTTATGTTGATGTAGATAACAACATTACTATTAAATTTGGTGCTACTACGTTACTAGACAGTTACTTAAAATTCCAAACACTAAGTACAAATATTGAAATAGGTAATCCTATTAGAACTATTGATACTAGACTTGGACATAAGTTCGGCGGATTTATTAATGATAAAAATCTAAAAGTTTACAGTGATAGTATTAGTGTTGACGGTTTCTCCGCAGGACAAAGAATACCATCAAGTGATGTAATAACAGCATTACACACTAGTAACTATAATTCACGTAATTTTTATACAGGTGTAAAAATTGTTAAGACAGCAACAGGATATTCAGTTGTTGGATATGATACTACATCGCAGATGTTTGATATTATACCAAGTGACAAAGCAGGCCCAGTAGCAGATGTAAGCGAAGGCGGAACTCCGGTATCGTTTAGTCAATTTGATAATAGTGTTAACTATTCACAAAATGCTTTTATAAAGTTAGGTAGTACTTATTACCAAGCAAAACAAGATGTGCCAGCAGGATCTTTCACAACTAATCAATGGACAAGACTAACAGCAATTCCAACAACAGGCGGAGCATCGGCAACATACTACCAACGTGGACTTACTGAAACAGCAAAGGTACCATATAACAAGCATTACGAAAGTGCCGCAGAAGTATTTGACTTACTAGTAAGCATTGGTAGATATCAAATTGCGTCAGGTTTTAACTTTGGTGATTTCGATTCAGGCCTAGGCGCAGTAAGTGATTGGCTACTAGCAGGTAAGCGATACTTATTTTGGACAACAGAAAACCATGCCAGCAATGATTCAATTATACTGAGTCCAATGGCAAATGAAGTTATATTTGAAAGTACAAGTGGTAAGATAGCAGAAATAACAAATAACATTAAAGAACAATATTCTTTGGTAGATGATAACAATAAGCGAATTAATATTTCCAATTGTGGGATTACTAGAGAAGATAATAAAATAACAATTACACCGCCAGCAGGAACTACATTGACTGGATGTTTATTACATACAGAATTAGTTGAACATGCGGTTGTGTTTAATAACAAGACATCGTTTAACGATTTAGTATATGACAATGTGTTAGGTGTAAGACAAGATAGATTAAATATTGTAACGCAGAGAAGTAAAAATTGGGACGGAAGATATAATGCTGAAGGCCTAATAATTTCAAGTGCCGGTAGTGTACTACCTAACTTTGATTTACTTGTTGATAGCATTAGAACTTATCACGATACATCAGCAACAACTATTGATCCTACTAAATCTGATTTAGCAAGACAATTAATTGGGTTTGATAAATCATCAGCATTGTCAAATATAATGCTTTCAGATTCAGCACAATTTGATTTCTACAAAGGTACTATTAGAAATAAAGGTACAGCAAATTCCATTAACAGTATATTAAGATCTAACGTTGTTAATACAAATAAAAATATAGAAATTAACGAAGAGTGGGCAATCAAACGCGGTGAGTACGGTGATGTGTTTAATCATCAGAGCATGGATATTACATTAAGGCAGAAAGATTTCCTTACAGATAATCAGCAAGTAGAAATATTATACCCAGAAAATATAACTGGTACAGTTAGTAATATTTTTGTATACGGAAGAAATACAACATATTTCAAAACACCGTCAATCGAAATTGACGCACCAACAGGCGGAGGCAATGCCGCACTTGCTACAGCAACATTGTATGCTAATTCATTATTGGATAGTGTTACAATTACTAGTGGCGGTGACGGATACAACGCCAAACCAAATGTTGCTGTTATTACAGGTAATATTGTTGTTGCTAGAATTGACGAAGTTCTACAGCATGGTTTAGCATTTAGTAGTGTAGACGTTGACGTACCTTTAACTGGTACATCATCATTGTCAAATATCACTATTACAGATTATACTACAACACCAGATAAAGTTGTTGATGTTGATTTAGCAAATGCTAACACATTAGAGCATACTGTAACACAAATTAACAAACAACTATCGCTATCGAACGTTGTAAACGTTGTGGCATTTAGTGACTTAGATACAGACGTTGAGCGTCTAACAATTTCAAGTGTAGTTGCTGGAACGCCGGCAACATTAACTTCAGGTACAGTTCATGGATTTAATCCACCAAGTACTAGTAGAGCCAACGCATCAGTCCAAAGTATTACAAAGGCTGATCCGGCTATTGTAACATTAGATACTGCTGGCATTGGACCGTATACTTGGAGTACAGGTGATACTATATTCTTACAAAACATTACAGGCACAGGGTACAACACTTTAAATGATACTATGTATTATGTTAAAGAAACAGCCGTTGTTAGACAATATGAATTATACACTGACAAAGCAATGGCCGTAACTGCTAATACAAATACAGCATCGTTTACAGGAAGTGCTACAGGCGGAGAAGCATATCAAGATGCTAACGTTGACTATGTGACTGTATCGGATTTAACAAGTATTAACGCAGGTAACTATTATATACACCATGCTCCGACAAGAGCAAGTAATCCACATAGTACCTCGCAGTTTGAACTTTACACGGACTCCTCTTTAAGAGTACCAGTTGCTAATAGTAGTAATCCAGTCAGTGACACTGGCGCACTAACAGTTATGCGTTCCGGTGGAGATAAAAGATTATACATTAGGGGCGATGATTTCCAATTAGCGGAAAGCACATTACCCGGTGGCAACCCAAGTACATCATTGAGTGTACTAAATATGACAGCAGGCAGATACCAGCCACAACAAAGGTTCCCAATTCAAACTGCCAACAACACAACCACTAGTGATATTATTGTTACTATTGGCGGTACAGCAGTTACCAATTCGTTCTTCACATTTGATAACGGTGCTAGATCAACTACTTTATTAAACTCAGGCCAAATAAATCAAAAATTAACACTAGACCAGTTCACAGTTGATTTAACTGGAAGTTTTGAAATGCTTGATAATAATGTTGTTGAAGTAGACGGACAATATCCGTTTATTGAATTCTATATAGATGGCCAGGAAATTAAAAACTCACCTAACTATAGAGCAATCACAGTTTCAAATGCTATAACTAATACAACGCGAGTAACATTCGCTAACGTATCTGAGTATGCTAATAGTGCAACTATTGGTTCTAATGTAACTATAGCAGAAATGGGCACAGTCCAATTTGCTAATACATTAACAACTGACACACCAGGATCTAAACTAACAATTAAGTCTGTTGCTAACGATACATTGATTGCGAATACAACAAGTAAAAGAACATATAAGGTTGTTAAAGACGACCCGACAGATAACAGAATTACAATTGACATCGACGATACCAACGAAATGCTTAGACGACCAACTAATACAGTTGATAAAGGCATTTGGCCAACTAGCAGTAATACACAATTTAGTATTCCAAACGCTGGTTACGTTAACAGAGCAAACGTCGAGTGGGAAGCATACAACATACAAAATTTTGCTAACACAGTTGGATCAGGAAGAATTTCTAGTCCACGCCTAGATGACTATGTACATTTGGCCAAAGCAGAAAACGAAGATTGGAATGTATACAAATTAGAACAACATGGTGAACAGACTGTTACAGGTACAATGTTATCTGCTAAAAACTTTGTTGATACCATAGACGGACAAACCAAACTGTTTACCAGTTCGCCACTAAGCGGATATGTAGATGGTAATAATATCGATGACGTAGACAGTAAAGTCTATTTTGATAATCACATTGTTGTTAAGAATGCCCAGTTGGCTAACATAGTTTTAAAATGGAGCAACGAGCAATTAATAGCAACACCAAGAACAGTTTATACAGGTACATACGTTCCGTTAAAACCAATTAACAGAAAAATATTAAGTATTACACCTGGAGCATCAGGATCCATAACAGCGGCAACTCCTAACACATCTGAAGAATACGTTAAAAATATATTTGGTAAATTAATGGTACCACTGGCCAACGTTGAATACTTTAGACATGCTGGAATTACTAAAGATAGAAGGCTATCTAATGTTAGTAATAGTGTACAAATTGTTGTAGACAATATTGAAGGTCTAGAAGAAAAAAGACGTTCAGATAACGATGCTAGTGATATTGTAAGATTTTACGGTGCTGGAGCAACAGCGGCTCACCTAACAGTAGGTAAAGCATATAACGTTAACGAAGTAGCAACAATTGACTATGCTGACAATGGCGCAGGCACATTCTATATAACAGAAGCAAATATCACAGCAACTTCATACGCAAGACTGGGTAGTGATACTTATGTTAGTTTTGAATCAGAATTAAAACAAGATACCTCGGTTGAACTTATTGGTATAACACCGAGTAGTACCAAACTATTACTTAAAGCAACAGATTTAACAGGCTTAACTAATGGTACTAACGTGTCACTAACAACTGAAAGATCGTTATCGTCAGTTGACACTATACCAGCAAAATACTATTCTGTCGCAGATGTTGACACAACTGCTAAAACATTTACTGTAACAGACGCAGATTTTCAGTTCCATACAGCAAGTGTACACAGACCAGCATACAACCAATTAAATCTTGCTACTATAGGAAACGGTGACAGTTTAGGTAATACATATATTAGTAATGCTGGAACAGACGGCAAAATTGAAGCAGGTGACTTTTTACATTTTGCGTCAGGCACAAACTATGCCAGCAATGTTTATCCAATTCAGAGTGTTACGACATCGGGTGTAGCACAATTTTATGACAATGGCGTAACCGCATCTAGTGGTTCACAGAATGCTATTGTTTACAAAGGTGACCTTACAGGTATACAAGGTGACATTAACAGATTATACAGCAACGGTACTATACGAATTGCTAACTTTGACACAACCAATATTGGTGCGTACGGTTACGGTAATGTAAGATTTACTAATAGTAACACATCTGTCGCAGGGAGTCAAGGAACAGTAGTTGGAGTTACAGGTAATAAGAGAGTATTAAGAAAAACTAATGTAGCAAACGAAATTAACATTGGCGTTAACGATGCTGTTAAGGATTTAACCACAGCATTTAATATTGATCTTGCAAGAGACACAGTAGCCAAGCAAGTAGATATCACAGTTAGAGAAGATGTAACAGCAGGTGATGTTAAACGTATTTTATACGACACTGGCTCAAAACAAAGCAAAACATTAGACCTTCTTACAGGCGCAGAAATTAATTATGGTTCTACAGGTGGAACAACTATTAACGAATGGCAAAGTAAGTACAAGGGCAAGCCAATGTACATTGGAGCTCTTGCTGGTAACAACAACTTAATATTAGAAAACATTTTCAGAGACACTCCGGAGTCATTCAGAAGAATAGACAACGTTGAAGTAAAATTAGAATTTAGATATATTACATCAAGCGATCTAGAAACTCTCAAGCAGTTAACAGCAACAGATCCTAGGTTGTATACAGATCCGCCAAAAGTCGGTGGACCAGTAAAACCACCATACGAAGTCATGACTTCGAGCAAAAATCCAGCAATGTCGTATACACCGTTTGAGAAAAACGTAGATGTTGATTGGTGGGTAGATACTTATACTAAGCCATGGTTAGACTGTGGTATGGAAGGATTTAGTATGTCGTTATCTGCTCAAGATAATCCAAATAATAAAATAACATCGAGCTCTAGTAAACTTGATCTTATTCCTAGATTTATCGGAAAGCATAATTCATATAACTTTGCGTCACAAGTTGAGAAATCTGTAGCATTTACAGACTTTAACGTTAACCACACAGATACTAGCACTCCTGAACTTAGACTAATGTTCAATGACGAGGCTTCTACTAAGAACAGTCTTTGGTCACAAAAAGGAACAATAGCTCTTACTAAATCTACTGTTAAAAATATGTTTGGCAGAGAAATTAAGCCAAGAGCACATATAAATAAATCACTTACAAAACTGTCAGTTAACAATCAAGGAACTGGCAACACATTTAATTTAAGACCTAGTCATGTTAGTGCCTCAGACAATCCGCTAAGTTGGTGGAGCAATAACGTCAAGAACACAATGACACAAGGCGAAATGAATAAGTTTAGATTAGAACTTGGTTACGAATCAGGACTTACAGCACACCCAGAAGGCTCCGGCTCAGGTTATAACGAATTTGTTATACCAATTGTTATTGTAAAAGATGTTAAAATACATTATACACTAGCACCAGTTACTGCTCTAAAATTAGATAACTTAAGAGTGTCACTGACAGGCGGTAGCATCACAGGTGTTGTTGATAAGAAAGTTGAGGCTGTAGATAGCACATCACTCAGTATTGAAAATGCTGATGGTATTATTTCAGCAGACGACTCGACTGGTACTGTTAAAGCAGTATTCTACAGAACAGATAGTGACAACAACAAACAAATTTTAGTTAGCCATCTTGGAAGTAGTATTAAGAAATCAGATATAACCAATGGCGGTTACTCATCAATGTTGCTCACAACTACCAATGCTAACAGTAGTTTAAATACTGGTACAGTATTTGGATATGTGCCAACAGAAAGAGAGCACATAACATCAGGCGGTTCAATGATGCTAGGCATACCAGGATCAAGTAAAACCACAATAGCAGGTTTACTTGACAACGACTTTGGTGCTAGTATTAAATACTTGCCTTTAAACTATACAGGTAAAACTGCTAAAACAATTAGTAGTGTTAATGTAACAATTCAGACTCACACCGTTAAAAACGAAAGCAAAATATTTGCTAGTATTGACGGATTAGGAAACACTGATATAGTTAACATCAATGATACACTTAATAGTCCAAGTAACTTAGACGGAAAAACAACAATAGCAAATGTACAAACAGCATACTTTACTATTCCTAAAGGACAAACAGATAACTTATTAACAACGCCTGTAGCATTAGGCTCACAGAGCAGTTTACATATAATGAGTAATAGTTCTGTAAACAATACACTAGTAACAATTAATAATGACGCACATGGATTAGCACCTGGATCAAAAGTTATATTTTATGCCACTGACCAGAGCAACTACTTTAACAACGCCTCATTTATTGTTAAAGATGTTTCGACTAATTCGTTTACACTTAATGTAGCAAATACTTCTGTTGTGCCAGCACTTACAGTAGCAGGCTTAAAATATGCGGCAGTATACAGCACATTAGACGGCAACCTAGACGCATCTTATTATGTTACAGGATCAACAGTAAAACACTTAGCATGTTACCATGGTAATAACATTTTTGAGCCAGGCGACAGCGTAACATTCAACGCAGGCTCAAGTGATACAGCAAGTTTAAATAACACCACAGCAGTTGTTGTATCAGCAACATCGGGTTCTTTAGGTGTACAACTTACTACTAGGCCAACAGCATTAACATCTAACTTAACAGTTAGATACACTAGCGACTTAACTAAAAACGTTATTAGTTTACCAGATAGTTATACTATTAATAACTTGTATGCTAGAATATACGCAGACAGTATTAGTTGGTCATCGTTTACAGGCTTTAAAGAAATTAATATTTCTACATACGATACAACAGACGGAAATAAGAATCCTGAATTTACAGCAACATTGGGAACAACTGTTCCGGCAAACGAAGTATACTTGCCACTAAGAACATATACTGCTACTAACTTTACGTCAGTTGATCACGGTATAGGAAAGACTACACAAATTGCCCAAGTGCTAAACACAACAGATGCTAGTGCAGAAGGACTAGTTAATATTGTTGTACAAAACGGCGGCTTTGCTCTTGCTAAATCAGAAAAACTAACATTCTCGAGTAGTATTAGTGGACATGCGTTAAGTGGTAATTCTTTTGACATTATTGACTTTGTTACAATTATAGACAACGATGGCGAACAAGGTGATCAGTACTTCACAATTAAAGCACCGGGGGCCACAGCAACAACTAAACAATTCTCCGTATCGTATACAGCATACATACCAAACAAAGATAGAGCAATTAAATTAGTTAAAAATGGCAAGTACACTGGATTTGGTGTACCAAAAGCAGTAACACCAGATACATTTACCATTGAAACACCATACCTAGGTGCGTTAAGCACTACATCTGGTTACTGGGTCAATGACATAATGCTAGTTGAAGGAACAAGCGATCTTAGATCAGAAATGAAACTGAGACCAAGACTTGATACACTGGTAATAAAAAATGCTCAAATTAGACAATACAACAATCAATTCAGACTTGCTCCGGCGGCATACGCCTCCAAGTCACCAATGTTTGCCAATCCCAACATTGGAAATGCTAACACAATACCAGTATTTGGATTTAGTACATCAAACGAAAAAATAGACTTTAGTAAGCAAGATGTATCTTATGCGTTAGAAGGTTGGAATAGTGTTAACATCAACGGAGCAAAAACAAGTTTAGCAAAAGTTGATAACATCCAAGGTATAAGCGACAGTTTAAACTTTGCGGCAAGATTAAAAGAAGGCACAATATTAAGTAGTGGAAGTATACAATTAGGATTTATGTTCGGCAAAAGAAATCACAAAGTTGATAACCAAAAGTCCGGAGCATTTAATTCTAAGTTTGTACAAGTACCAGCAAACATAGAAAACTTAGATATGCTTTACAACAGCGGTTATGCTCAAGCACCGTCAGGCAACGCTCTGAAAAACGGTATTAATAGATGGACAACTAATTTACTTAAAGATAAAGGACAAAGTTCAGGTTCAGCAAGTAATAAAGGTTCATATATGCATGACAGAGACAACCTTGAACAAATTATATCAAGAGGCAAAAAAGCAACTAAGTCAAGAATGCAAGGCTCAGGGCATCATCAAATACCTGCGTTAGATTCTCATGCTACTAAAAATAAAACAGTTAAAGAATCAGTAAGTAACAATCAGACTAGTCATTTAAGTCCATATCTAAATGCTGTACCAAACAAAAATAAACCAGACTTTGGTAGTCCTTACTTAGATGTAACAGAATCTATATATCACAATGGCGGTGGCGGCTACGGTGGATACGAAGGATGGATTGGAGTTGGTAATGAAATGGGCCAAGGCGGCACAGAAAATTATTACGACCCAGGTATATATGAACCAAATGTAACTGGCGGAGTAGCAACACCACCACAAGACGATACTCCTCCACCTTCAGCACCAGACTGTGGCGCATTCTCTATGACGTTATACGATATTAATAATCCAGACGCGGCAATGCCAGACATAGAATATACTGATCAGTTGCTGTCAATCGCACAACAGTTTGTTGACAATTTCGCGACCTATAACTGGTATGACGACAGACAAGGAAATGTTGGAAGATATTATCAGCAATTTACAACAGCAGGCGGATCACCAGAGCAATGGGTTCAGTACCTAAGTTACATTAACGGTACCGCAACTACATCTGAAACTAAAGTAAAATATAATCAAGTTAATGTTGATTTATGCGACCTAGATCAACAGTATGTAAAAGAAATAAACGGTAACCTATGTACAAATAGCGGTGAGGTAATGTTCCTAGGTAACCAAAGAATAAGTCTAAACGATAACTGTGATCCATGTGCGTTAGCAGACGGTATTAATTCACAGAATTCAGACTATAGAGCAATATGTGGCGAACCTACACAAGAAGCAGTTAATTGTGTTATACCAGGAGGCGGCCAAGCATGGGGCGAAACAGACTTTGGTACCGTCGTAGATCCATCATCCGGCTCAGCATTAATTGAAAAATCAATCAAATGGCACGGTAAGAAAATTGGAGTCAAAAATGACAACAAAAGATATCTAACAGACTGCGTTGCGGAAGACATAGCAAATAGACATGAGCCATTAAAGTTTGAGGTATTGTCAAGTAAACCAGGAACACCTGGATTTGGTATGCTAATTGAACAGATATTGGCCGACAAGGGCATTGACCCAATTGAAGGCGGCTATAAATCAATAGTACTAAGACTAATTATGTCATCAGAAAAGAAGGGCGACATTATTAACAAAACAATTATTGGATCAGGGACAGGCGTACAGCCAGTATGGTACGATATTAGACACTATGGTAGAGATACTTGTAACTGGCAGAATGTCGACTGGAACCAAATGCGATCAAAAGGTGGATCAGGATTAAATCTTGGTGGTGCTGAGATTCGTGTTAAAGGTTTTAAAGGCGGACTAAGTTGGTATAAAGCAGAACTACAATTAAGTAAGAGCACTGGCAACGATCTAAAAAATCAGAACCGTGACCTAGGCCATGGTGGTTTTAATGTTAAAAATGCTCAACACGGTCATAATGCTGTACTAGGATTGCTAGTACGTGGTTTAGTAGTATGTGACGGTGGTGTACCAGACTACGTTAAGTTTGAAGACTACACTAGTGAAGAAGGTTGGAAGTACAAGAAAATTGTAGGCTATGGTGCTAAGATGACTAACCCACATAGCGGTGGTCATAAAGATAGAACATATTACAACGCTGACCGTGACCAGCAAGGTTACTTCTTTGAGAAACTTTGGCCACTACACCCAGTACAACAAAGAAGAAAAGCAGGTTGTTTTGGCGACATTGATTTACCAGTACTACAAAATGTTAAGATTAAAAGTGCTGTACCATTTAGTTTAGGACTAGGTTGTGCTAGAAGTTCATTCAGTGAAATTGGTGACTTTATGCCATACGTTGAAAAGACTTCAGTATCAAGTGCTAACTTGGCTCTTGGCTCATCATTAACTAATGAAGAATTACAAGCCAAATCAACAGGAACTGGATTTTCGGCTCCTAAAGTATTAACAACAAGAGCAACAGGCGCCATACAAATTTCAGAAGCAACTGGTGTACCTAGTCAAAGTAATCCGTTCATGACAGCAGATTATTTAAGAATAGACGGCTTAGCAACTACACCTAGGTCAGGCGAAGGTTATGGTGGTTTATATGAAGCACCGGCCGCCAATGCTAACGTGGCCTTTAACGCAGGATCAATAGAAGACTCTACAGGTTTCAACTATAGAATCGGCGACAAATTAGCAGTAGTAGGTGGACAGCCAAAAACCATTGATAACTCGTCATATTATTTAGATAGTGTCGATGTACAGAATTCGGGTATTGGATACAATCCAGCAGATACAAGATTTGAAATTGTGTCAGATACAGACGACGCAATTAAGTTACCAGGTGTTAGTGTAAGAGGCGTTTTCTCCCCAGACACTGATAAACTAGAACCAGCATTAAAAGTTGCTGGAAGAACAGCAAGTGCGTACTACCACAGTTTCTATAGAGAATATGTAGAGCAAGGTGGCGGTAGCGATAGAGATTGGATTAACAACGAAACAGTTCCTAGTTACGTCGATACATATACTTCGGCAATTGAAGAACTAAACATAGAACTCAAAAGAGCAGATATTGCATTAGACAGCACTAGTGCTAGTGACTCATTTAAAGTTACAAGCAGAAGCGACCTATTAGCAAGTAACGAATACAAAGCATTTATTGGAACTAGAGAATATGAAAATGCTGGTTCAATGATGATGTTTGGTTTAGGCATACATGATGCCAACGAACAATATGGCGAAGACCTTATACGAAACAGTAAAATATATGACAGTTTCTCAGAATCAGAGTTAGGCGCATTAAACGGATCATGGATATGTTGTATGGAGGCTCCGCAAGGAACTATTTTCCCAAATGGTCATAACATGACAACAGCATACTCAGGATTAGCAGAAAACACACAAGGATTGTTAAAAGTATTTTACGATGCGAGTGTATACGATGCGGATTCAAGTAACGAGTATAGACACTTCTTAAGTTCGCAAATTGCTAGATTCAATGGTAGAATACTTAAATTCTTAAGAATAGCAAATAACAGAGTATTCTTTAAAATAGAAACCACATTAGGACTAGAGAAAACACCAAACTTCCAGGCTTATGGTATACCAGACTTTATAAACTTATGGAGCAGATTCTATCCAATAACTAACTTAAATACATATCAAGATAGCACATCGGTATCTAGAGACTATGATGGCAGAATTGGTGCTTACAACTTATCAGTCGAAGTAGATACAGCAAACTCAACAGGTGTAACAGTTACAGGCAGTAACCAATTTAGATTCAATTCTCCAGGCGAAGGATATGCGTCATTAAAAGTAACAGCAACTAGACCTAATACTACTGAGCCAGTTAATCCAGTTGATCAGCAGTGGGACGTATTTATAATACAAAAAGATATTAGTACAGGCTACTTAAGAATGCCGTTTACAGTTCACTTACCAGATGAATTAATTACAATTGATCCTGTAACAGATGAGCAAACATCAACACCAGTCACAGCATTACAACTTGCTAAGGCCATGAACAAAATACATTATAACACAGTTTACAGGCCTGTGTCAACCCCGTATATTAAAATGGGAGAATCAGAAGCAGTTGTATTTAGATTTGATTTTGATAGTGTACCAGATGATGCTATTATACAAAACATAGACATTGACTTTATTATGAGAAGTACACTACCAGGTGACTACGGCATGATATGGTTACAGGCACCGGATGGAACAAGGATGCCATTAATGCAGTTCTTGGGCAAACATGGTGGAACAGGACAATACGACCAGGGCGGATTTATGCCTGGGTACGATTACATGAAGTCCGGCACTGGTGCTGACGAAATGATATTTACAGTAAGTAGTAGAGCCGATGCTGAAACAGTTCAACCAAACGGTACAAACTTACATAGTTATGCTTCTAAAGTTAAGCCATGGATAGGCTCGCCAGACAGAGCAGTAACTAACACTGGTAAGGATGTTAACGGTAGTATTTATGCTGGAAATTATGATTCAGACAGCGGAGCCGCATTAACAACTAGCACAGGCGCATATTGGAATCAATCAAATAACGTATTAAAAGAATGGATTAGCAAAGGTAGCCTCAAAGCAAATAAATTAAAAGGCTCGTGGTTTATAGAAGTTACTAGACCAGGTAGAGTATTTGATCTTGTTAACGATAGTAACACATTAGCAAGAAGACCGGAAGGCGCAACTAACATTGGCATAACTGAATACACTACAGCGATTAAAACACCAAACATCAAGATTAGTTATGTATCACCAAGTGAAGATCCTAACTATAATAGTGCTAACAAAGAAACAATTACACGAATTGATATTGTACAGAAAGGTGGATTCCAACAAGAGTTTTCCGCAATGAACTGGGTAGTCAAGGCAATTGGATCAGGACAAGGATTTAAAGCAAGAGCAATTTTACAGAAAGGTGAATTACTTGCTGAAGAAAATCCTGATATGATTGAACAAGCGGCACAATTCCAGGTTACAGAAATTAATACAGCAGGCAGTATTACAAAATTAAGAGTTCTAGATAGGGGTGTATACGAACAGTTCCCAGCAGAACAACAGAAGGGTATACCATTAAAGTATATCGATGACGGAGATGCCGCAGAAAGATTAGAAGGTCCGGGCTTTGGAGCAAGGGTGTTGTGTTCATCAAGAAGTGTTATTGATTGTAGACAACCACCAAGAATGGTTCTAGAGAACACAGGACCAGCAGAATTAGAGTCACCTACAGACGCAATGGCAGATGCTATTAATACAGCCGCTGGTGTTGACGGTGGATTAACAGCAGATGTAATAAAAGTTAATGATTCAACAGACTATTTAATATTAACTTCAGACGGTGACGGCATTGAATTTAACGATCTTGTACCAGGTACATTGGACTCACTGGGTATACTACCGGGTGAATACAGCATGAATGCTATTGGATTCAGATCCAAACTTGGCAATCCAGGTGTTGGCTGGGGTACTGGAGATGGAAATAATACAACAGATAACGCATTTAACAGAACTGGTGACGGTGACGGACTAGTAATGTTTGGCGCAGTTGTACCACCAGAATTCGAAGGCTTAACTAGTTCATCATTTGGTAACATATATAGATACGATTTATCTAAAGTAGACAACACTTCAATACTTAACGCACAACCACAAGCAGATGTCGAAGTACTATACTTCAAGTCTAGAAGATACGCATCACCATTTAACATTGATGTAACATCAGGTAAGCAATGGGTTGATAATTATGACGCACTAGGATGGGCTCATTTAGAAGACGGAGCCGTTAAAGTAAGACAAGACAAATTAATTGACAGTAAAAAATTAAAGAACACATTAATTTACAGTAAAGAAAATGGCGAAAGAGTAACTGACCTTACACTACATGATCCGTTCAAAGGATTTATTGTACCAGAGGCAGACAGAAACCTTACTTATATTAGTGACAGTGATCCTGTGTATTATAATAATGACAGCAGTAACTTCAGTAAACGCAATGTTGGCGAACTATGGTGGAGTACTAATAACTTAAGAGTTAGATGGTATGAGCAATCAGATGCTAACTATAGAGCAAAATATTGGGGAAGTTATGTAAGTGGATCGCAATTTGAAGTTTATGAATGGAACGAAAGTAGAAACATACCAAGCGAATATGCTGGTAAGGGTACTCCGTTATCTAACAGCAATTACGTTGTGGATCAAGTATTTAATACAAATACGAATACCTACACTAACATTTATTACTATTGGGTTAAAGATACCGAAACTGTACCAAGTGGCACAGGCAGAACACTATCAGCCAAGCAAGTAGCGGCATTAATTAAATCACCCAAAGCGGAGCAAGTACCTACATATAGTGTAGTTAATTCTTCAACTATGTTATTAAGTAATGCCAAAGAATACTTAACAGATGACGATAGTGCTTTACAAATTAACTTCTCTAGAAAAGATACAAAATATGATAACAAGCACGAAAGTTATATATTAATTGGACAAGATTCCGCAATAAACAAAATACCATCAGACTTATTTAATAAGTTTGTAGATAGTATTGCCGGCGAAGATTCACAAGGCAATACTGTTCCAGACAAATACTTAAACAAGTATGAAACATATGGTATAAAAATTAGACCTAGACAAACAATGTTTATGAAAGTCAACGAAGCAAGACGCGAATTAAGAACTTTCTTAAACAGAGAAATAGGCAAAATAGATTTAACAAGGGATATCTACACCGGATGGAATGCTGGCGTAATAACATCTAACTTATACAAAAAAGTTGATTGGGTTAAAACAGGATACGTTAGCAGTGATATTAAACCTCGTTTAAGTGTAAAAACATTTAAAGATATGTTGGCACTAACAGGGGTAGAGGACGGTGTATTCGTAAGAGTAATTGGCGTTAATAGATCTGATACAATGTATGAATACGATGTAGTAACAGATACTTACACACTTGTTAAAGTCGTAGATGGTACTGTATCAATTAACAAAGAGTTTTACACAAATACTCAAACATCGATCTTGGCATTAGAAATAAGACAATTACTTGCTGGTATTAATAATATAGTATTTGCTAATACTAACTTAACAAATAAAATGTATTTTGCTATGTTGAGTTATATTTTAACAGAACAATATCAAACAGATTGGTTCTTTAAAACATCGTACTTTAACATTAGACAAAGTGCTGATGAGTTATCGCAAAAAGCAACAACTAAGATTGATCCGTTTACTGATATGACTGACCATATTAAAGCAGTGAAGCCATATACAAGTAAGTTAAGAGACTTCAATGATAGAAAGATTCATACAGATACAACTAAGTCATTTGCTACAGACTTTGACTTACCACCATATCAACCTAACTTGTCTGTACAGGCAAGAATACTTGATCCGGGTGTAAGTGCTGACGCAAACATAATTAGTACTAGTAGCGAACATAGTAATTGGGCTAACACTTATATTACTGTTCCTTCTAAAGTTAGAACATTTAATCAGAAGATTTATATTGATAGAACCCAGTCAAACATTTTACCACTTGGTGACGCAACAGTAATTGGCACATTGGCTAACGCATTAAGTCAGCCTACAAGTACAACTGCTGAAGCAAGAATAACTCAGTTAATAGCGGCAACACCGGTTGCTACACCTATTAACCATATAGAAAGACTGTTAGTACATGACGAAACAATTAAAGCATTAAATACGCAAATTGCGGATGACTCATTCTCAGCAGATGTTATCACAGGATTAAAAGCAACAAGGTTAACAACACTTAGATTATTAGCCTACGCAGACTTCCAAGGTGAAGAATTAGATGCTAACTTGTTTAGCAAGGCATACTATGATAGAATTGGTGACGAAATTGTTGCGACGGCATTTGGTTATGACCAAACAACATTTGATAGCGATGCTTATGATGTTGATACAGTTGTACGCAACTATCTAGCAAACAGTTCATTAGACAGTCAACTAGTTAGAGACTCAATAACGTATGCTGGATTTGATAGCAAGACCTTCTTTAAAGGATTTGATGGCCCAGATAGACCACCAGAGCATGTAATGTTCAACGCATTAGAAGGCTTACAGTTTAACATACAAACAGCATCAGCAGGAAGCAACTCTAGTATATCGTTTAAAATATTATTAGGACTTAACGGTGCTGTAGAATACACAAGAATTGCTACAGCATATACTACAACATTGGCTACCGCCATTAGTAAGACAACACAAAAAATTGTTGTCGCAGATTCAACTAAGATTGTATATCCTTACTCAGGCAGTGAAGAAAGTGTAATATATGTAGGCGATGAAAGAATAACTTACACAGGCGTAGATGGTTCTACATTAACTGGTGTACGACGCGGTACACAAGGAACAAGTCCGCAGGAACATGCTGTAGGCACTAAAATTATAGACGCCAGTAAAGAAAACAGGATTGAAGTTGGGACATTAGATTTTGGTGCTAACAACGACCCAGAACAGGCATATTGGAACTCAGCAAGTAGTAGTTTAGCAGATTCGACTACACATATTGCTCAGTTCTTGAAGGATAAGCCAGGATCGTACTTTGATTAAGATCATTGGCACGAATTATAAACGGACTATTTTATAAAAGAGATAAATACCTATATGAATGATAAAGATAACAACAACGAAAAAGTAGAAAATTCAGATAGCGGAATGACTGATAAAGTCGGTTTTGAAGTATCTGGACATATACTAATACGAGACAAAGATTCCGGTGAGGAACTAGTCAATAAAAGAAATGCTATTCACTATGGTAACTTAGGTTATCTTATATCACAGGCACTATCTAATCAAGATAATAAGATTGTACATTTTATGTCGTTTGGTAATGGTGCTACAAGTGTTGATAGTTCAGGAAAAGTAATTTATAAAAGTACAAACACCAGTGAGAGCAGAGAAACAGATGCGTCACTGTACAGAAAGACCTTCGCTAAAGTGGTGAGTAATACAGCACAGAACAGCGACCAGGCAAACAATAAGTTAGAGGTAATTGAAGGTTCAGGATTTACTGACATGAAGATAACTTGTACACTAGGTTTAAACGAACCTTCAGGACAAGCATCATTCGATACATCATCGACCAATGAAGGTGATTATATCTTTGACGAACTAGGACTTATGACGTATGTAGATGGCGCTAATGCCACTACAGCGAGTAGCAGTGGGGAATTACTAACACATGTGGTATTTCACCCAGTACAAAAAAGTTTAAACAGAATAATAGAAGTCATTTATACTTTGCGTATACAAATGACATAATGAGGAAATAATAAGATGGCATATACAGTTTCAAATACAGATGGTTCACGTACAATTACGGTCGCCGATGGAACTTTCGATACTACAACATATTCTGTTACACTTATTGGTAAGAATATTACAAACTACGGAGACGTATTTGTTAAAAATTCTATAAGGCACCTAGAAAACTTTGCTAGTGCCACCGCACCTAGTGTAGCATCACCTTTAGTAGGGCAAGTGTGGTATGATAAGACAGGCAAAGTTCTAAGAGTTTATAAATCAGCAAGTGAAGGCTGGGTAAGAGTTTCTTCCGTAGTATCAGAAACACCACCAAGCGACGGACTTTCAGATGGAGCAACATACTTTGACTCCTCAGACAACAAATTAAAAATATACAGTGGCGGTGCTTGGGCAGATACAAGTTATGCCGGTACTGTGACAGATGAATACCAACTAATTAGTGCGTTAGGCACGCCATCGTCTTATGGTACTAGAGGTAGAACGGTATTCTTAAAAGATTCAGCAGGGGTGGCCAGAGCGGTACACGCCATTACCTATGTAAATAATTCAGAAACAGACGCAGAACATCCAAATGGTGAAACCATTATGGCTGTATTCAGTGACCATACTGAATTCTTAGTTTCAGATGTTATATCACAGACTGATGATAACACAGCAAACTTTAATTGGTACGATCAAATTGTTTCCTCAGATGGCTTTAAAGGCAGTGACGGAACAGCAGGTAAGATCAAGAAAGGTCTTAACTTAAGAAACGAATATGCTAACACATCTATCGCATTAGCAGATAGAGCCATCGAGGCGGATAGTGTTACAGGTAACTTAAAAATTGGTAGTTCGTACTATCCAATCAGTACTATTGTTAGATCAAGTGCTGACATAGTTCCAGATCAAGGTGATAACTACGATTTAGGTAGTAACACAAACAGATGGCAAGATTTACATGTTAACGGTACAGCATTCTTTGGCCAAAACAGTGGTACAAGTGTAATTAGACCGGCATCAGGTGCTCAACTATCGATTGGACAAAGCGGTAATAAAATACATCAAATACATGCCACAACAGCAGACATTACCACAGGTAACTTTGCAGACGTTAATGTAACAGAAGATTTAACTGTTACAGGTAATATTATTGCTACTTCAATTACAGCAGATATTAACTTTGATGATTTTACATCAACAAACGCAACAATTTCAAATGTTATTACAGCAACGAACGGTATTGCTAGTTTAGGTTACTTAACAACGCAAGGTTACGCCAATATTGGAGCAACACTGACAGTTACAGGCCAAACTAATCTTAACGGTAGCACTAGAATCGGCGACTCAGCATCAGACGGTGTTGAATTTGTAGCAGATATTATTAGTGGTATGCGACCAAATGCTGATAGTAGTTTTGATATTGGAGCAGATCTATTTAGATGGAGACAACTATTTGTAGATGACGTAACAATAACTGACAAAGCAAACATTGGCGGTAAACTAAGAATTGAAAATGCCGACGCGGCAAGCAGTGATAATGATTATACAGTATCATTTAGAACAGACGGCGGAGCAGTTGTTAGAAAAAACATGTATGTTAAAACTTCACTAGACGTAGGATCAACTATTGTCGGTGGTAGCAGTTTACAAATAGCAGGCTCAATTACAGGTGCTACTACAATAAACGCAAGTGGGTTAATTACAGGCGGATCATTAACAGACGGAGTTGCAACTTTAGATAACGGTGCGTTATCAAGTGCTACAACAGGTGCCTTTAGTGGTCAAGTTAATGTTGGCTCATTAGTATCAGGTGGTGCCGTATCAGGTACAACAGGTACGTTCACAGGCAATACACAACTTGGTAGTGCTTCATCAAACGATGTTAGTATTCAAGGTAGGGTAACAAGTCCTATAGTTCCAAAGGCAAACAATACGCATGACTTAGGTACAAGCAGTTTAAAATGGAATGATGTTTACGCAGAAACATTTAACGGTACAGCAACAGCGGCTCAATATGCGGATTTGGCTGAGATATATTCCTCAGACGCAGACTACGAAGCAGGCACAGTTGTTAAAATAGGTGGCGACGCAGAAGTTACACAAACTAATAGTTTTAATGATCCAGACGTATTTGGTGTAGTATCTACTAACCCAGCATACTTAATGAACAGCGAAGCAGACGGTGTAGCAGTAGCAATGACAGGTAGAGTACCATGTAAGGTCGAAGGACGTATTAAGAAAGGTGAAAGACTTGTTAGTGGTAGCAAACCAGGCTTTGCAAAAGCATTAGGCAGTAACACTTACGATATGCGAAGCATTATTGGTAGAGCCCTTGTAGACAAAGACACATTCGATGATGGTGTTATTGAAGTTGTAATAGGCGTCAAATAATTACACAAATTCGTTAGTCAAGTCATAATTAATAGTATGAAAGGAGACTATTGGTTATTTTTTAATAAGGTGTTAGACCCAGGCTGGTGCGACTATGTTGTTGACTACGCCACAGAAAACTATCAACCCAAAGACGCAGTTATTGGTTTCGAAGATGCCAAGCATGACGAAACCTATAGAAAAAGCGAAGTGCGATGGCTCAATGCTAAGAAAGAAGAAGCAATTACCAAAGAAATATGGCACTATGCTAATCAAGTTAACAGAGACTCGTTTGATTTAGATCTACGATATGTTAACGAAATTCAATTTACTAAATATGTAGGCCACCCAGATACGCCAGGTAAGTACGACTGGCATCATGACATTGACTGGGCAGAACCAAGAGCCTTTCACAGAAAATTAAGTTTGGTATTTCAACTATCAGATAGAAGCAATTACGAAGGTGGCGAGTTTGAATTCGATCCCACATTACCACAATTACCAGCAGACGCATTAGAAAAAGGATCTGTAATTGTATTTCCAAGTTTCCACAGGCATAGAGTAACACCAGTTACAAGTGGAATAAGACACAGTTTAGTTACATGGGTAGAAGGCCCACATTGGCGATGAAGCATTATTATATAAATTTAGCAAGAAGAGAAGATAGAAAATTAAACACGGAAGAGTTATTTTCTCAGATTGGTGTTACTGATTACCAACGTATTGATGCCGTCGACGGAGCATTAATTGATTACGAAAAAATACTAGCAAACAATATGGACGTATGCCAATCATGGCTTGATCCGTTAGAACAAAGACCACTAACACCGGGCGAAGTTGGGTGTATGCTAAGTCATATTATAGCATGGAACCAAATTGTAAAAACAAATACCCCTGCTGTAATACTAGAGGATGATTTATTTCTTGCTAAAGAACGTTACAACGAAAAACAAATTGAAGAAAAACTAAATGATTTTGATCTAGTGTATCTTTCCAAATGGAATATGGATATGGAAATGGTTGGCTTAGATGATTTGTTTGAACACCCAGGATATTGTTACTGGACAGCCGCTTATGCGTTAAGTGTAGAAGGTGCTAAAAAATTACTAAACGAAACAGCACTAAAAAATATGATACCAGCAGATGAATATTTGCCTATGATGTTAGGTAAAAGTCCGTTAGCAGAAACATATCCACAGTTTAATGATTTACCTAAGTTAAAAGGACTAGCATACAAAGAAAATGTATTACATCCACATGCGAGAGAAACAGATATTGGTAAAACTGATACAGAAAACCAAGACCGTTTTAAAGACTGGAAAGAATTTAAAGTATTATCTGTAGCAACCGTAAGTGCTAAAGCAGATGATTTAGTTAATAGTGCTAGAACTCACGGCATTAATGTAGAATTATTAGGCATTGGCGAAACATGGCAAGGTGGTGTTATGGCTGATGGACCAGGTGGTGGACATAAAGTACACTACTTGCGAAGCAGATTGCGTAACATTGACGACAACGATATTATAATGTTTGTTGATGGGTATGATGTAGTCATTAATGATGACGCAGAATCATTAATAAGTCGCTTTAAACAGTTTGGTGCCGATGTAGTATTCGGAGCAGAACCGCCTTGTTGGCCAGATCCAAGTATGGCAGACCAATTCCCGCAAGTACATACTCGTAATAGATTTTTAAATAGCGGTGGATTCATTGGTAGAGCAAGTGTAATAAAAGAAATGTTACGCGGTGATATTGGCAAAGGCGATGACGATCAATTATACTATCAGCAAATATTTTTAAGTAAAAAGTTTAATATTAAATTAGATGTCGAAAATTATATTTTCCAATGTGTAAGCCAAACAGCAAACGCATTAAGTGTTACAACTAACAATCAAATATATAATAGAGAAACTGGATGCTATAGTTGTGTTTTACATGGCAATGGCGGAGACGACGATAAAAAAGCATATAGATCACTTGTTAATCAGTTATTAAACAAAGGTTCAGTTATACCAGTTAACTTATCAAAGTATAATAAAATATGGACAGTAGCAGATGATATTGTTGCTTTTGAATACATGACACCGCAAATGTGTGATGATTTAATAGGAGCATGTGATGATGCTGGTGGTTGGGCACCTAGACCAGATGATGCCTATCCGGCTCAAGAAATACGAATAGATACACTATGCCCGTCTCTATATAAAGAAATGGAAACTAGGCTTACTAAAAACATATGGCCACAACTACAAGCATATTGGCCACCAATGTCAATGTACGGCATTAGAGACTTCTTTGCTATGCGTTATAGTCTAGATACACAAACAGAATTAGCACTACACAACGATGCTAGTATGGTCAGCGGCAGTTTAAAACTCAATGAAGACTACCAAGGTGCCGAATTAACTTTTCCTAGGCAACACTTTACTAACAGGCATATACCCAGAGGCTTAATGCTGATGTGGCCTGGGCAGGTAACACACCCTCATGTATGTGAACCACTAGAGGAAGGCGTCAAGTACAGTCTTACCCTATGGACTAAAAGGTTTACTCAAGACACATAATTTAAGATATTTGATAAATACTTACGAAGAGTAGCATATATAAGTGCTTAAATAAGTAGGAGATATTAAAGATGGCATTATCAACAATGACAAATAGAACACCAGGCAACAGCATCACAGCCGCTGACTGGGACATCGCAAGAAACAACATTTTATTAATAACTGGCACACCATCCGGAACTGAAGGATGGGGGCAAAGTTGGAGTGTTTACAATCCAGCCGCTGGTGCAACTATTACAGATACAAACACTAATGACATGATTAACGCCGCTCAGGATATAGCGGTATATGCCGGAGCAACTAACACCATTTCTGATGTTAGTGATGGAGCAACAATACAAGAAACAGATTTAAACAACATCCAGGGTACGATTACTAATGGGTATAACAGCAGACTAACTGCTGACGCATCATACTTATCTACTGAAAACAAAGATACAAGCACTAGAACAGCGGCATGGACTACAACAGTAACACACGATTGTACTGTTACTTTTGGAAGTGCGGCAATTAGACAAGCATTTTTTAATGCCGGTGGTAAACTAAACTTTAGTGCGTCACGAAGTGGCGGCTCAAGTAACGATCAGAACACCGACTGGACTAATATGTTAGCGGCTATAGGAACAGTTCAAATGGCTTATACAGCCACAACAGCAAGTTCAGGCACAACTACAAGTATTGGTAATAGTGATTTAACAACAAGTTATCAAACTATATACACTAAAGCAGGTTCTGGGTCATACTCAACTAACTCTTATCAAATACAAGCAAAAGCACCGACTTCGTCAACATTAAGATTCTTAATTACGTTTGGTGACTCGCATACAGGTAGAGGTTACTTTGATAGTGTTGACGGAACATTACAAAGTGTTATAGGCCAAGCAAGACCTAACAGTGGTACTTTGCCAAATGGTTATACTGTAACTGTGGCAACGCCAACTTACGCAACAAATACTGAATTATAATAGTTCTTAATTTTTGTTAAGGCGGCTTTATAATGCATAAATAGTATTATAAACTACACACAGGACTTACATGAGCGAACGACTAACGAAAGCATTAGAATTTGCTAACTACAGATTAACATTAAATAATCAGTTGGTAGCATTACGTTCTAAACTTCAAACCAAACTGATCTACAGTATCAATGGCGGTACTTTTACGATTTCAAGAGAATTAATTACTTTTGTTGATTCTCTTATTCGTCAAGACCACACAAACGATATTGTACTAATAGATAATTTCCAAAACCCTATAATGATAGAAGACCTAGATGACTTCTTAGAAAATATCACTAGCAAATATTTTGAAGTTACTAATGATTATCATGCTGAGTATGTCAAACTAAGACAAGCTCGTAAAGTCCATAAACTAGTGGACATAGAGCAGGATGACTAAAGGACTACTATTTTTCGCACATAACAACCCCGAGATTGATTATTTAAAATTGGCCTGTATGTCTAGCACAATGGCTAGATACAATTTAGGCTTAGAAGATATCACAGTTGTTACTGATTCGAACTCATTGGAATATACATCTAAGCACATAGATGTTGACAAATATATACCTAACATTATACTTGCGGATAAAGATCAAGAATTTAAAAAACGCAACTTTAGAAATTACAGAGACACTAATCATAGTGTAAAGAGTTTATCTTTTTACAATGCTAACAGGTGCGACTCATTCGATATATCACCATACGATGAAACAATAGTATTAGATGTAGACTATTTAATTCTCAGCGACAGTTTAAACAACTGCTGGGGACATAAAAACGAATTAATGTTACACCATGAAGTACAAGATATTCAATTTAAAAGAGAAAGCACTTGGAAACGTGTCGACGATATTGGTATAACTATGTACTGGGCAACAGTATGTTATTTCCAAAAGACTGCTTACACACAAAGTTTCTTTGATATTGTAAAGCATGTTAAAGAGAATTGGCCCTTTTACAAAGATTTATATAACTTGCCCGGCTCTATATATCGTAATGATTATAGTTTTAGTGTTGCCGCCCATGTTATGAACGGATTTCAGAGTCAAGCACAACCGCAACTTCCTATAGAAAGAATGTATAAAACATTTGACTGGGACGACATACACTCAATTAATGGTGTAAACGACCTCACTATGTTTGTAGAAAAAGTTAGAACAAATGCTGACTTTCATTTGTGTAGATGGAAAGATGTTGACTTACACATAATGAATAAATGGGCATTACAACGACATGCTGATACACTAATGGAGATGTATTATGTCTAGAGGTTATATAGTTATTGCTCAAAATTCAGGTGACACCGATTACTTAAGAATGGCATACGGCCTAGCATTAAGTTTAAAAGCAACACAAACAACTGTAAGCAACTTATGTGTATGTGTAGATAAAGACACTAAAGTACCTAAGAAGTATTTAGAAGTGTTTGATCAAGTAGTAGAAATTCCATGGGAAGATGATGCCAAAGATGCTACATGGAAAATTAATAATAAGTGGAAATACTATTACATGTCGCCATACGATGAAACAGTTATATTAGACACTGATATGGTATTCCCAACTGATGTAAGTCATTGGTGGGACACATTAAGCGATAAAGATATATGGGCATGTACTAATGTTAAAACATATAGAGGCGAAAATGCTGTTGACCATAACAACTATTACAGAGAGTACTTTGTAAAAAATAATTTACCAAATGTTTATACAGCATTCTTTTATTTTAAAAAGTCAGATCAGGCAACAGAGTTTTTTAATTTTGTAGAAATTATATTTCAAAACTGGCAAAGGTTCTTTTTTAAATATATGCCAAACGGTAAGCCTGAAAAATTAAGTGCCGATGTAGTATACGCACTGGCAATACAACTATTAGGTATTAAAGAAGAAACCACAGTAGACGATTTAACAGAGTTACCTACATTTACTCACATGAAAAGTTTTATACAAGATGTACCGAGCGGATCATTCCTAGATGAAAAATGGACTCTAAGTATGCCAACATACTTTAGCGACATAAAAACATTTAAGATTGGTAACTTCCAACAGCAATACCCATTTCATTATGTTGATAAGAATTGGCTAACAGATGATATTATTACGAGTTTAGAAAATGAAATTACATGAGTTAGAACAGGCAAGGAAGGCTCAGGCACAAAGCGATAAGCATGTGTATTTTGACGAATCTGGCAATATAGTTTACTACGGTAGAACAGAAAGCGATGAATATGTAGATAGTAATCATGCTGTTTTATCCTATGACCAATGTATGATCATTGAAGACTCATCAAATAAAACTACAAATGACTTTATTATTATTGTTGATCCTACCACAGAGGGAGTTTATACACTAGTAAATAAACAAATTGAATTAGAAACATTTAAGTCAGCAACTAAGATGCTAAGTTTAATTAAAAAGACAAAAGCACCAACCTCAGCATACGATATTAAAATAGAATACAATCCAGCAGAAGCAACAGAAAATTTAACAGTATCATTAAATGAAAAAATAAGAAATAATGTCATGAAGAATATGGACGTTAATAACTTTACATTTAAAGGTGCTAACTTTATAAATCTATATTTTACTACAGAAAAAGATCCACACTTTATGTTTGACACTATAAAAGTTGACTTAGTAAACTTATTTAAAGACGGTAAGCAAGACTTTAGCATCAGCACAGAATTATCAGGCTGTGATCTATTTACTAAGAAAATATTTGATAAGTATGAGTATAGGATAAAAACATGAAAATAGACGTAACAGAATTAGACATTTTTTATATCAGTTATGACGAGCCCAACTGTGAGGAGAACTGGGCTGACCTACTAAACAAGGTGCCATGGGCAAAGCGAGTACACGGAGTTAAAGGCTTTGATGCCGCACACAAGGCATGTGCTGAACAATCAGAAACAGATAGATTTATCACAGTAGATGGTGATAATATTGTTATGGACGAGTTCTTTGAAAACACTTTAGAGTTTCCAGAAAAGGATCATGACGGTAATGATATATCAGAAAGCATATTCAGTTGGAATGCCAAGAACTTATTAAATGGATTAGTGTACGGAAACGGTGGACTGAAGTGCTGGCCTAAAGAATACACAATGACTATTAATACTCACGAAGCCGCAGTAGATGGTGAGGGTATGGAGTTTTGCTGGAAATTAAATTACATTCAAATGAATGATATATTTTCAGAAGTACATCAAACAGCAAGTCCTTTCCAAGCCTTTAGAGCAGGGTTTAGAGAAGGCGTAAAACTAAGTTTAGATCAAGGTGCTAGAGTTAAGGCACACGAGTTTCAGGATAAAGTATGGTACGGCAATTTTAATAGATTAAATGTTTGGTGTAATGTTGGCACAGATGTAGAAAACGGTTGGTGGGCAATATACGGAGCAAGGTTGGGCTGTGAGAAAACTGTTCTAAGTGATTGGAACACTAATCAAATTTCAGATTATGACTGGTTCAAAGAGTTCTTTGACAAAGAAAAAAGTTATATTGATAGCGACGAACACTTAAAAGAAAAAACTATTGCTATCGGTAATAGACTAAATGAAGAAGTCCAGGGCATGATGTTATTTGAACCCAATGATCAGATGAGTAAATTCTTTAAAGCAACTTTTGTAAACCCTAAACGTTGGGGAGCAATGATTACTGAAAGGCAAATACAAGATCTTCTCGAACAAGGTTTAATTGGACGATGACACAATTAGCATGGATCTTCGGACACTCGTCTAACTTTTCACAGGCGTTGATATCAGAGTTTAGAGATAACGATATTTCGACATACGGTTGGGGAAGGGATACACTTGACTACACTGACTTTAACAAATTTATAGAAGGCAAGGTAGTACCTGATATTGTGGTTTTAAATGCTAACATAGAAGAACAGATAGCATTCAGAATAGACACAGACAACTACAAAACGTTAGAAATATCCGATATGTCAGACATGTTAACAACATACTCTCCTATATTTTTATTCTTTGTTAAACTAATTAAATGGTTAGAAGAACAAGACAAGCAAATAAATATATGTAACATAAGCAGTTCTATTACAGCATGGCCTAATAGGCACCGTCAAAATGTAATGTATGCTGTACTACGAAGTATGCTACAGCAAGTCGTGTTTAGTGCGTCTAACAGCGTCACTACAGCGTTTTGTGTTAGTCCTAGCGGTATTGACACTAATAATATTAATGACTACGCAGAACGAGTTATTAGCCTTATAAAAAGCAAAACAGATTTACAATTAATTGACTTAACAAGCGAAGAGCCAATATTGGATTTAATTAACAAATGAGCAATTACGACCAAGCGGCAGACACAGCCAATCAGCAACTAGACGCAATAAGTCCTAGTATGTGCTATGCCAAATGGGCTCAGGTATCAATGCATTTACACAATGGAATGACACATAGTTGTTATCATCCACCGACGCATAAGATACCATTAAAAGAATTAGAAGCAAATCCTTCAGCATTACATAATACTGAAGAAAAGAAAGAGCAACGTAGACAGATGTTAGCAGGCAAAAGGCCTGATGGTTGTTCGTACTGCTGGCGTATCGAAGACGTTGGTGGTAGAAGTGATAGAGTTTATAGGAGCGGCGAGTACTGGGCACAAAATTCCAGGGAAGATATTGCTGACGCAGGTGCCGATGGAAACATCAACCCACGTTATGTTGAAGTCAATTTCAATCAAGCATGTAATTTCAAGTGTAGTTACTGCTCGCCTCACCTATCCAACGCATGGGAAAAAGAAATAAAAGAACACGGTGCCTATGAAATTGTCGATGGTGAACATAATAATCTTGACAGTTTAAAGAACGCAGGACTTATGCCGTTAAAAGTTTCACAAGCAGAAAATCCATACGTTACGGCGTTTTGGCAATGGTGGCCTGAAATGTATAAAACACTAGAAGTTTTTCGCATGACAGGTGGCGAACCGTTAATGGATAGCAATACTTTTAAAGTATTGGATTATGTATACGACAATCCAAACGCATGGTTAGAAATGAGCGTGACAACTAATATGTGTCCGCCCAAACCAGTGCTAATGGACAAGTTCATCGAATCTCTACAAAAATTAGAACAGATACAAATATGGGAGGACCCGGAAAAGTTTAATCCAGACTCAGGGAATAACTGGTATGTAGCACCAGCATGTAAGAACTTCGCAGTATTTGTAAGTGTCGATGGCTTTGGCGAACAAGCAGAGTATATGCGTAACGGTATGGATTTTCAAATGCTACAGAATAATGTACAACGTGTTTTAAAAGAAACAGACAATACGACTATTACATTTATTAATACGTTTAACTCGCTTAGTCTTACAAGTTTACGTGACTACCTACAGTGGATATTAGACTTACGAGACCAGTATGCCAAAGACGCACAAGGAACAAAGTATATATCTATTCCAGACAATGGCGATCATGTACATGATGACTATGAAGTAAGGCCCAAGCAACGTATATGGTTTGACATTCCGTTACTTAGAGCACCCCTTTGGCAATGTATACAAGTAATGCCTCAACAGTATGAAGACTATTTAGAAGAGGCCATCGCATTTATGGAAATAAATGAGGCAAATGAAGTAAATATAGACTATAGAGGATTTAAAGATTTTGAGATAGATAAGGTTAGAAGAAACCTTGCGTGGATGAAAGAAGGCAGAAAAATGTCACAAGAAGATCTTACAAAAGCAAAAGCAAACTTCTTTAAGTTCTTTACACAACATGATGCTAGAAGAGGCACAGACTTCCTAGCAACGTATCCAGAAATGGATGATTGGTGGAATATGTGCGAACAGGCGAATGCCTTAACAGGAGAATAGAATGCCAAGAAAGCATGACGAAACAGATAACGAATACCGAACTAGAGTAATTGATCCTATATCGGATTCATTCTGTGCGGCCAAGTGGCTTAATGCGACTATATGGTTAGGGCACGGTGGAACAGCAAGTTGTCACCATCCCCCGGCGCATAACATA
>TARA_R110001592_G_scaffold29135_1_pt1 | contig 47560 bp, 30 predicted proteins | sample TARA_R110001592 | Tara Oceans TARA_R110001592 (sample SAMEA4398387) | marine metagenome | biome: Polar Biome; feature: [SRF] surface water layer (ENVO:00010504); material: water (ENVO:00002006), including particulate matter (ENVO:01000060) such as... | depth 5 m | reverse complement strand
CCTGGGTTATTCCTGCGGGGCGGTGTCAACCGCCCCGCGATTTACGTTGTACTTCGTTTTGGGTGACTACGTACTGTTGCAAAGACTCTACTATTTATGAACGAAACGCATCTGTGCCTCTCCAAAATGTGACTTATGGCGTCGTAAATGGATATAAAAAGTGACTTATGGTGTCGTATATATCCTCATAATGTGAATGCAGGTGTCGCATTTAGCCCCCCTTTGTGACTTGAACTGTCGTATTCTGATGATTGATCCGGACCTGATCGACTTCCGCGTAAAAGGCTGAAGTACGACTTTTACCTGAAAGGTGTCGCTGTACCCGACGCAGTGAGCATCCTTTTTGTGTTACGGCGGCAATCTCATCTGCCAGTCGTTGCTGAGTCCAACCCATCTCTTTAAGCCATTTTCTTACCTGATTCGAGGATGTAATTATCTTAGGATCACGGGGCGTGGTTATTTCACTGCTGGGGCCCGTGTCGTCTGGTGAAGCTGGGATCCAATCAAATCCGAGTTTCTCGCTGAAGAACTTTCGCCAACGATAACGCCAGTCAGCAGGGGTGTAGATTCGCATGGTACAACCTTCCAGCCAGTCCTTACCGGGTCCCGTCCGGGTGCAGTCGATCATTTCATCAAGGTTCTTCCATTCGCCCTTATTAACGGCGGCTGGAATCAGATCGAGATCTTGACTGAGAGCTTCCAGATTTAGCAGAAAGGATGTAACGGCTTTCATTTGCTCCTCGGAATTCATCCGCGGGGCATCGAGATAACCGGCTCTATGAATCCACCCTTTACCGGTTCGTCCCACCAGCTGATAGCCACGCCCTTTCCATTTTCCGTTGCCCGCAAACACAACATACTCCTGTTTGGGATCGAGAAGTGGGCAGACTGACTTGTGTGTCGTATTTTTGGCAGCAGCGACACGTCCCTCCTTGACGATCTCACCAACAATATCCTGCCAGGGATCTCGCTGACCAAGCGTCAGTTCGCGAACCATACCGACAATGAGTCTCTGCTGTGGCCACGTCCATCCCACTTTTCGCGAGCCACCGAATACCAGAGCAGGCCAGTAAACATTGAAAAGTATTCCTTGAGATTGAAGCGTTTCACGCAACTCTTTGTACTTTGGACCGTAAAGATCGAAGATTCTTAAATGTCCTGGCTGTCGCTCCTCTGGGCTACAAAAGCTATCAATCAGACCATATTTATCGGTCCTGTAGCAGTAGTGATCATGCCTGACCCCTGTGCCGTACAGCATGCAGGTTTCGGCGGAACAGTTCGCTTTTTTGATCGGCTTCAGGCCTACTTGACTTTTCAGTTGGGCCTTCCAGTTCCTGCCATGTTTAGCTCCCCAGTTCAACTGCCGTAGTATCACATCTGGGATGTGCATGTCTGAACGTAATGTCTGCCACAGAAGCCAGTACCAAATCCAGTAACCTCTGAAGTATTCTTTGTCTACCGAACTCAGTACATCGAGTGCTGACGCATATCCAAAGTCACGTACGAATCCTATGAATTGGGGAGTGGATACTGGGGTCGGTCGTTGTGGCGTGACCAGCTGCTTTTTTATTGCTGAACCGGAAGGACCTCCTCGCTCTGCGACTTTAGCTAACGCAGAGGAAAGTTTGTCATCAAATTCTGCGGCTTTAAATGGAGGCTGGCATCGCTGGTTGTATTCTTCTAGCAGGGGTCTGGCTTCTTCCTCCGTCAAAGCAAAATCGTCGACCAAACGACACGCCGCATTTAAGAACTGATTTCGACCGTTTTGGCCCGAAATCGCAGGCGGCATTTTTTCCAGATACGCATGAGCATTAGCGATCTGGTTGGATTTATTCCCGACTGGAATCTTTACCTGATTCGGAGCAGCATGGTACTCAGATTTTGGCGGTGCCTGACTGGCAAGTTCATTCAGTAGGCTTTGAGGTACTGCCTTGAATTCCGATGGAAACCGGAAGGCTCCGCTGAGTCGATGTGGACGTTCGGAACTGGATAGTCCCTTACAGGCCATCGTTCCTGGTAGCTTAGCGAGTTGAGTCCCAGCAGATACCTGTGTGTCGATTTTTACCAGATCACAGCTGTACTTATCGTTAAGTGCTCTGAGGCAGTGCTGAATCAGTCCATCTTCATCGACAGGGAGGTCAACGCGGTAGAGCAGGTGATACCCATTACCCGAATCGACCACAACCGGTCTGGGCCAGCCCGCCTTTCTCAGGTCACGCGATACAATCCGTCCGAGCCAGTAGGCAACTTCTTTATCAACATCCGTCGCCGAACAGCCTGAATCGCGTACAGGGTCAATGTCGATCAGCATTAAATGTCGACACAGAATGTCTGAATTCTTAGCTGGTTGAGTATCTGAGCCTGGTTTCAGGCAGTTCTTCGCCCTGTTATGGCAAGATGGTGTGACTGGGTTCAAGCTGTAGAAGATTGCAGTGGCTTGGCCTGAATGTTGCTTCACATCCTCCGCAAGCTCATTCAGGTGATCCAAGTCATAGAAACCGATGAGGTTTCCGTTAGGTAGGAAGTCCACCTCCTTGACGAAAACCTGGATAATGCTCCCAGGGGCATGAACAAATTGCAGAAATTTTCTTGCACTGTAGTTGAGGCGGTTATCCTTCCTTTCGGTTTGGCTTGCAGGCCCATTATTGTGAGAAGCATGCGAATCGTATTCGCTCTCAGGTCTGGTCATATTGAAAACCCTGAAACAAGTGGTGCGTGAGCCCACTCGTTGGGCCTTCCTAACGGAACTGGTGATTTTGCCGTTGACTGCTCAGGTTGAAATTGTATCATGAAAAACGAATTGGTCAACACACCCCATATGGGTGTTCTGGCCGCATGACAAACAATGATATATGAATGAGAATCCAATGGCAAAGAAGAAAAGTGCAACGACTGAGGAGAACGAGAAAGAAGTCTACCTGAAAGTCAAACTGACACCAAAGGAACGCAAACTCATCAAGATGGCAGCAGCCGAATGTGAAATGTCCATCAGCGACTTTATGCACGATGCGATCATGAACCGGGCCGAACAAGATACTATGAGATTCTACCAACGTGAAATGACACGAAAGAAATCACCAAAGAAGTAAGATCATTTTGAATCAATTTAAAATCCGGAATTTAAATTGAGAAGATCATGAGACCGAATGAAGACAAAATGAAAACCAATGAGCCCCAATGAAGAGAAACGATAACTAATGTTTCCAGTCCCGCCTTATTCCTTCCCACTGACCTATTCAAGCCGGTCCACAAGATCCGCATCGGGAGTACATGACTACCGAGGAATAAATCAGCACCCCAACTCGAACAATTTCTCGGATACCGAGCTCTCCATCGAGAATTCGGTTCCACAAGAGAAATACAGTTTCTGAACAGGGGATGCAGGAAAGAACAAAGGCAATATCTGTTGATCCCGGAACCACTTTAACCCTAACAGAAGGAGGACAATTCATTCCCTGGATGGAGAGGGAAAAGATAAAACAACAATATTACACCACAGGTGACTCCATCTACTCTCGATCCGCATAGCCAATGAATGAAAACTACCAGGATCAGTTTCCGGTCATTTTCTCTAGACCATGTGTTGATCCCTACTCTTAACTATTTTGGGCATGTTTAGGCCGGTCGAGGGGAAGCTGAAGACAGGAAGGCGGGCCAAGGCTCGCTTTCTTAATAAGTTCGGCTACCGCCGTAACCTCATTTTTTCAGCCGGGGCTGGGTAGACTTGCTCCGCCCCGGTTCTTAATTCATTCATTCCATGAAAGGCCCAACACATGCCCTATCAATCCGTTTCCAGACTACGCCACAATTACCTTCAACGAGATTATCTCGGTAACCGATCCGAATTCGTTGACCCCATCAAGTCGTACCACGAAGACCTCAACCAGTGGGCTCGCACCGCGAAAAAACGAATGCATGAACACTGCCAGTGCCTGCTAAAGGCTGCTGCTAATCCCAGGCTGCTGGCCGTTGCGATCAATAAAATTGGTCGGTATGAAATGCTCGGCGATATTGCAGAATTAGCTGATCCAAACTGGTTTCCCTGGGATCAACTGCGTAATTTGCAGAAAGAAGTTCTCAGTGGTAGCTTTCGACGGGGGAAATACCGCAAGGCTAAGATTCCCAAAATTGGCAAAGAGGGTTTCCGCACTATCGAGATTCCCGACGATTCGAGCCGCATCCTTTCCCGAAACCTATGCACGCTGCTTACACCGATGCTGGATCCGAATTTCTATGACCTGAGCATCGGCTTTCGTCCCAGTCGATCACTGGCTCACGGCATCGCCGCGGCGAAATTATTGGTGGATCAGGGGAAGCACCATATGGTCGTCTGCGACGTCAAGGACGCATTCGGATCAGTTCCCAAGGCTCGACTGCTTAAGATCCTGCGATCACGTCTCCACCAGTCCCCTGTGATAGGGTTGATCGAAGAACTTCTGGACCGAAAACGGAAGTGGGGAATTCCACAAGGACTAAGCCTGTCGCCGTTATGTTTAAACGTCTATCTGGATCACAACTTCGATCACTGGTGGAATGAACAATTCCCTGGCACGGTTCTTGTCCGCTATGCAGATGACATCGCTGTTTTCGCCGACACGAAACAAGACGCCGTCAACGCGTACGGGGCCATCTGCCAACGCCTTCAATCTGCTGGGCTTCAGGTCAAAGAAAGTCAGTATGACGCCATCTACGACCTCACCAGCAATGATCACGTACAATGGCTCGGCTTCAATCTCAAACTCAATAACGGCGACCTGAACGCAGTACTGGGGCATTCGGCCTGGGACAAGTTACAAGCTTCTCTGCTGGAGATCAGGGCCAGACTGAAAAAGAACAAACTCAGACTGGAACATGATGTGTCTCAATCAGGCTGCCAGTGGCTGGTCCAGAAATCCATGGCCATCAACGAAGCCGCTATTCCGGCTGTGGCCGATCAGATTCGCCAGCTTGCCGCCCACGTTGGGCTTAATATGGCACCTCTGACTGCAGAAGAAGCCCATGAAGCATGGTCGCGAGGTCAGGAGTTCGGGAAGCGTGCTGAGAAGGATGTAGCTGAGTGGATGCAAAGTCAGGAGGTTGCTAAAGTTGCAACATAGTGGTTTTATTCTCTGTACGTCACTTAATCTCAATGGTCTTGGGTTTAACTGAACCAGCCGAACACCGAGATATCAATCACAAGTCCCCGGGTAGGTCTGCAGTTATTTGACCATGTTAAAGAGCAGGGGGCATGCGTAATTTTTAAGAGTATTGCCATTTTCTTCGGGAGGCGGGCTTGGTCCGGGATTGGGAATCCACGGCTTCATGTTACCGTCGGGATGAACCGTAAATGTTCCATTCGAAGTTAGAGCTCAGTGGGACAAAGTTCCATTATTATTCTCTTGAAAGGAAGCTAAAGGAGAGAGAATTCACCGATTGCCCCAGGTTAGCTCGAATTACTTGCTGAAGTGACTGTCAGGTAGCTGGCGTAGTGACTTCGTCGAACATCGGCTGAAGAGCCTGACGATATTCTTTTTGGGCTTCGAAGAGATGGGCCCAGGGGCGATTCGAGTAGTGCTTATAAAGCAGCTTGTCGCCCTTGTGTGGGATTCCATGTGCCAATGCGACGCTGGCGATCACGGCCCGGTTCTGGTCACTGCCGAGCCAGTTGCTGAACTGATCCCGAAGGGTACCAAAGGGAAGTTTTGGTATCGCGTCCTTACCTTCCGCCTTAGCAACGCGTGTCCGCAGGCGGCTCCATTCATTTGAAAATGATGACTGGGCATTTCGGGATGAATCGCGATACAGATTTGCTCCTTTGTCCGTAAGCATGATTCGTTCGGACGACTTAAGATCCCGTTTAATTCGTCGCTGAAGATCTGATTTCCACCACTGAATCAATTGAACTGTCTCTGGCCACAACCACCACCAGCCGACTACGTCTGTCTTTGGCCGCAACAGTCCGCACCAGGAATCATTATTGTCGCTGGTGATCTTAAGGCCTTCATTTGTCCATGGATGGGGCTGATTCAGAAACAAGTCTTCCCATTCGACCCGTCCAATTTCTGCCGCACCATGGGCACAGTTGAGGCACCATACTATCTTGAGTCGCTGTGCAGGCAGAGCGTGCTTATATAAAAGTTTAAGGTGATCGACGCTGAATGTCTTAATTTCGATATCATGGATTGACCGTCGGTCTGAGGGCAGCTTCTGAACCTTGGTCTCGATCAGGTCAAAATCTTCAGGTCGACGCCAGGCAAACTTGTCTGAGGTGTGGAGCCAGATAAAGAATCTCTTGAGTTCACCGATGTGACTGGAGCAGTGCTTTTTGGAAAGTGGTTTGTTTGTTCTCAGGTTCAGCGGACGATTTCTCCAGAAGTCATAAATTTCCTGGCAATGCGTAAAGTCCAGTATTGCCAGGGGCAAGTTAGGTTGTCGTTTCTGAAAGTTCTCAATCATACCGAGCATGTAGTGGCCGCTACCGTCAAACTCACCAGCTTTGGTAAAGTGTGCTTTTCTATACTTGGAGTATTCTTTGAGGGCCTGATGAAAGGTTCCTGGAATAAGCGGGATCTTCGTTTCGGGGGACTTCTGTGAACGGACCTTTGCTGTTGTCGCGATTGCCTCTCTGGCTGTCTGTTCATGGAACTGGGCCGTTTCTTCAACTTGACGCTGTGACATGGTCCATGGCACGGATGGATAGGCTTCCGTCAGTCGGTTCAGCAGCTTGAATGCATCCTGCCAGCGTAAATCACCAGTCGTTGGTGGGTGCGACTCAGGAGGCCCCGAAAACAGCTGGGCAATATGTCCAAAGCGGTAATCAATGCGGTCTTCCTGATAGATGGATTTCAGCAGTTCGGGGAGCGGCGGAAGGGGGACTGGTTGAACGCCTTTTTTGATTTGTTCGGCAATCCACAGGGCCAGGGGGGACCATTCAGTTTCAGTTTCCCCTCTTGTCACACCACCATTTAGTCCGCTGCTGCCGAAAGGTGGCCACCCGTGAGACGGTAACCCCTGTTCGGAGTCGCTGACAGAGGTTTCTGCAGTCTGTTGCCATTTTCGGAAACGCTTCGCTTCATCCTCCAGGGCAAATTCTGGGAGAGTTTCCACGATTCCTGGGGTGATGAAGACTTGAGTGTGTTGGAATCGCTCATGGTCATTCCACAGCTCCCGAAGCCGCGAAATACGCGTCTCTACTTCCTGGTGGATAAGACCGCGGGGAAACCGCCATCGCTTCCCTTGAAGGAAAAATCGTTCCCCCTTGGTTTCGCCGTTTCGGCCCGATTTCTGACGGCTATGCCGCCGCGTGATCTTTCCGTTGGGCTGGCTGATTTTGACCTCCGAAGCTCTATCCACTAACGTCTAATTGGACCCAGAAAACCGCTTAATTGGACCTCTAATTGGACCTATTTAACGCTGGAAGGCTTTGGAAATCAAGGAAATGGCTGTAAATCAAAGAAAAAGGCCAACTTGCGATTTCTCGCAAATTGGCCAAATTGGAGGCGGCGGGAATTGAACCCGCGTCCTGTGAACCCTCAGCTAAAGCCTCTACGTGCATATTTTATCGTTTGAGTCTCGTTTCTTCGGGCACGATAAACAGAGCCTGTTGGAAACCAGTCCACCACGAATCTCGTATCAGACGGAGCGGACATTGATCTGATACCAGTCTGATTTTGTGACCAGCTGTCGGACTCCTCAGACAGAGATTCCTAAGCCGGGGTTGCTTTTATTAAGCAGCCATTGAAAATTGCTTGTTTGCAATTAGATTGTGATCAGCTTTTTACGTGGCCAACTGATCAACCACGGCACGCCACCTTAACATACGGTGAACCAGTCGAATCCGATCGCCCCCGTGTTTTCAGTAGTACGTTTCTTTTAATACGTCATTTTGGAACAGAATGATCAATCAATTTGAAAGAAAATCGTTCTGCTCCTCTCTTATTATTATCAGCAGATCCTCCGGAGTCAATTTACTCTGTTTACCGAAATTCTGTTCTCAGAACAATTTATTGCTCCAACTCCCTGTATTTACTGCCTTTTTCGGTTCCAGAGCCACGACAGAAACAGCGGCAAATACTTTAGATTCGCTACCCGACAGCACAGAGCAGATCGAGAACAGATTACCGGGGAAGCAAAAGGCGGCTTCAATGGCATTCCGGTCCGGTTATTTGAAACGGGACAAAGTTTTTACCTGTTTTCCGGTCGGCAGGGAATTCTCTTTCAAATCAGTCTACATTCCTGGCTGTCATTCTCCTAAAATACGTTCAATCAAATACTGAGTCACTGAAAGAAACCAGTGGCCGTTCTTTATCTCACTGTGAAGCGGAAGTTTATCTGATATGGATTGTGTACATCTCCTCTCATTGGAACGACGTCTGTCGATTACCTGTTCTGTTTTGCTCTGTCTGGTCAGTCTGCCAGGAATGAGTTGGGCCGAATCGAAAGCCGCGGATTCGCAGTTCGTAGACATCCCGGAGCAGGGGGAGGTTCATTTCACGACAACTGAGAAGGAGGATCAGGTTCCTGCACGGTTTCATCTGGAGCCTCACTCGTTTCCGTTTACCTGTGAATTTAAGCGGATGAGTGGTCCGGTCAAAGTGTATGATGTCACGTTTCCTTCTCCAGTGAAAACGGATGTGAAGGAAAACAATACGGTGCACGGTCATTATTATCAGCCGGAAGGTCCGGGTCCGTTTCCTGCGTGTGTGTGTCTGCATATTCTGGGGGGCGGATTTGAGTTGTCTGAGATGTCAGCGAATTCACTGGCGCGGCAGGGGATAGCAGCGCTGACCATCAAAATGCCTTATTATGCTGCACGACGGGGTTCAGGAGCCCAGAGTCGGCGGCGGATGATCTCGTTTGTGCCTGAGCATACGGCGGAGGGGATGACCCAGGCTGTACTGGATATCCGGCGGGCCGCGGCGTGGCTGGCGAGCCGTCAGGAAGTGGACGCAGAGCGACTGGGAGTGACCGGCATCAGCCTGGGAGGCATCATGTCGGCGCTGTCAGCAGAAGCAGAGCCGCGGTTCAGGAAAGTGGCCATTTACCTTGGCGGCGGCAATCTGGCGTTGGGCATCTGGGAAAATCCGCATAAGGATGCAAAACGGTTTCGTCAACATTGGCTGGATAACGGTGGCACATTTGAGTCATTTCTGGAAATCATGTCCCCCGTGGATCCGCATACGTATGGCAAACTGCTGCAGGATCGTGATGTATTGATGGTCGCTGCAAAACATGATGAGATTCTCCCCCCGAAAAGCGCAGTGGCTTTATGGGAGTCGATGGGCAAGAAGCCGGAACTGGTCTGGCTGGATGCAGGACATATCTCGGCTGCGATATATATCTTTGGCGAAACGCGACGACTGACGACTTTTTTCTCAAACTGGGATCGAAAGAAGCGAAGTACCGACTCTACCGGTTCTTAATTTCGCAGTACTTTTCGCAGCATGTGAATGGCGACGATCAGCAGACCAGCATTGCCTGCCCAGAGCGACCAGGTTGGTTCTATTTTTCCCTGTTTGGCAAGGTTGATTGCCAGCAAAACGATGGGGTAATAAAAGAGCAGAATCGGCAGGAAAACCAGAAAGAAGCTGGTCAGAAACTGTCGGCGTGCCTGGGCAATGGAAAAGGGGCAGCCTACCAGTACAAAGAAGAAGCAACTGCAGCTTAAGGCGAAGCGGCTGGAGAGGGCCGTCTTGAGTTTGTTCTGGCGTTTTTCCTGGAACTGGTTCTGTGGGAGATCCGTGTTGACTTCCGGTGATTGAAAGTGTTCAAAATCTCCCAGAGCCAGGAGCATGGCAACTTCGATATCGCGCTGGAACTCGAACTCATTTTTTTTCTCGCTGAGATCAACGAGTTCGGATTTGATGGATTTCACACTCATGTGTCTCGGTTTGGCCATGGTGGTCTGGCTGGGAAGGGGGAATGGAAACGTATCTTTTTCGACAAAGAAGCGTGGTTTTCCCGGGAAGTCGATATGCCCCTTGGAAATGTGCAGAATGACCTGCTGATTGGTGAGATCAAATTCCAGGGTTGCTTCTTCCGCCTGAAGATGGACGGGTTTCTTGTTGGGAGGCGAGTACCGAAACGTGGGGACGAGTAAAGTCTTGTTGCGTACACCCATAACAGTGATGGAAATTCCACTGGTCGGGTCATGAATCTGATTTTGTGACCGCAGTTTTTCCAGGAAGATGGTTTCGAGTTCGCAGGCGATGGTGTTCTCGATATTTTTTTCTGCCCAGGGGATAATCTGGTCGCTCAAAATCAGGGAACCCAGGCTCAAAAAACCTCCCAGAATAAAAGAAGGCCAGAGGAGAGAGAGCACATTGATCCCCGCCGCTTTAGCGGCCGTGATTTCCTGGTCTCCGGCAATGCGACCATAAACTACGCAGACGGTCAGCAACAGAGTCGCAGGAATCGTGAAGGGGAGCATGCTGGGGACAATGAATGGCAGGATCTTTAAAACCAGAATTACACCCAGCCCCTGGCTGGTAGCCTGTTGGAACGCGCCAACAAATACCAGCAGGACGGTCAGCACTGTGATCATAAGTGTAAAAACGCGCAATAATTCGAAGAGAACATAGCGCTGTAACAATCGCATGGCAGGGTAATATTAATCTAGAACTAAAGAGAATGGATTTAAGGATTTAGCTCAAACAGGTCTGATTCTGATATTTGCTGTAAATCAGTCTCAGTTCAGGAATGACCTGACTCAGGGATCAACTCAAACCCCTCTGTGGGGAATATTAGGAATCACCGGTGGTGTATAAGAGAAGAACCCGTCTTGAGTCAATATCAGACGTCTGGTGCGTGTTCCGATGTGCATTTCCATGTGCTCTGTAAATCGTGTGTATAGCGTTAGTTTGAATAGTTCTCGTATCGGCAAATCAGTCTTAATCAGTACATTCATTTCTCCTGCCCGTTTTACATCACCTGTAAATTGGATAAATGAACCTTTTTTGCAGCACGCGCATTCTGCCAAACTATTAATTGTATACGTGGCAAATTGGAACTGGTGCTGTCGCCCGCCTGTAAAAAGTTCCGAAACGCAAATGAAACCCTTAAAAATGATAATTTGGGACCCTGAATAAATAGGAGTACCTTTAATATGTTAGACGCCTTAGCAAACACCCCGGTCCGATCGGCATATTGTGATGATGAAGATTTCCTGGAACTGATTGAAATGTTCGTCGATGGGATCGAGGAGAAGAAACAACTTTTGAGTCAGGCCGTGAGTACTGAGCAGATCACTCCGCTTCAAACGATGGCGCATCAGCTCAAAGGGGCCGGTGCCGGCTATGGATTTGATGAGCTTTCCGAGCTTGCTTCTCATCTGGAAGAAGCCTGTAAATCGGAGGATCGGGTTGAAATAGCACATCAGAAAGAGCTGCTGTTGCACCATATGAATCGCATTGTCGTCTGAATTTGGATCGAATCCGAATCTATTCGGTGAGTCGATTAATCAGTTTTGACAGTGCGACGATTCGCGTGATCAGTGCTTTTGCCGTCTGAACACCCGGAAGTCCCATACCCTGCCGATCAAAAAGTATCGAAGTTTTACGATGACTTTTAAAGGCAGGCTGGACTGCATCGACATCATTGCAGATCGATTTCCACTCGGATCTCAGATGAGCGGGCACGGTCTCGGGGATTTGTTCCGAGAGTTCCTGAATTTTTTCAGAAAGATCCAGAAGCAGATGTCTGGCATCATAATTGGCGTTCTGGAACTGGGCAACGATCTGTGACAGTGCCTGTTGAAATTCTTCAATGCTCATCTTTGTAAATCTCTGGCCCTGAGTATTATCTCAGGGGGCAGCCAGGAAGTGGTTGATGGGGGCTGATTACCGGGGTAAATTCAGAGGATCACGGTTTCAGCCGCTAATTTTCAGGGTTCTTATTGACCTGAGCTATTAATTATTAGTAAAAATGATCTTCAAACGCTACTGCACGTCAAGCAATTTCATTATTTTAAGCCAGCAGGCCGGAGACGATGATGCGTCTCACGGTTGTTGACCTTGAATAGAACCACAAAACAAAAATGTTGCATTCACAGGGAGTCTTTCATGTCCAAGGTTAGCCAGGTCGCTGTCGGTTTACTGCTGATTACAGTCGGTTATGTTTTAGGTGCTTCTCAAAGTTTTCAAAGCAGTCTGTTGCACGCACAGCAGGCCTCCGGGACTCCGACCGAAGAGACGGAAGACAAGATCAAACGTGGTGTGAAGCAACTGGTTGATGCACAGTCAGCGCTCGAACAGGAAAATTTCATGCGTCCTGCTACAAAGGGACTGAATGCATTTGCGGTCTCATGTGGAGGTGTGAACGCGCTGGATGACCTCGAAGCCGGGAATGGTGTTGACCCGGAAACGTTCGCCGGTCTGTATGCAGGAATGGCCAAGCCGGATGTTGCAGCACAACTGGGACGTGACGATCAGGGCAGAATTACCTATAAAAATAAGATCGTGCGTATGTATCCGGTATCCCGTCTGAAAAAAATGTTTGCGACTCGATTGAAATATCTGGGAGAAAATCAGGACGACGCTACCAGTTTTTAATTTTCAGTCGATCTCATTTCGCTGATTCAAGGACTGACTTTGCGAGTCTGCGTGGTGACAGTGTCGGTAATGCCATTTCGAACTGAGCGACTCTTCGTTGTTGAGATTCAGAAATGAGGATGGCTTTCCAGCTGAGACTTTCGATTTCCATTTTTCCCTCGAAACTGGTTCGTGGGACTGATACACGGAACTCTGTCACCCGTTTCTCCTCTCTCGTGCAGGACTCCAGTTTATCGACCTGGAGTCCGGATCTCTGCTCAATGGGGGGAGCAGCAGTCGCTATGATCTCCCGTTTTTGCGGTTGTCGGGCGATTTGTGAAAGATAGGCCCCATTGAATTCCAGGTGGATTGATTCGACTTCTGAATTGATAGGATGACTGCAACGCAGGTGGAATTCACTGAATTCGGAAATGGAATCTGCCGGACTTTCAGAAGATGAGTGTTCAGCGTGCAGGAAAACCTGCTGAGGCGTCTGTTGAATTTTCAACAGCGTCAACTGCATCGCTGGAAATCCCTGCACATGAATCATCCGTTTTTCCGGTCGCAGATTGCCTGATTTAAGACGTAGAAAACCGGAAGCTGTCGAAGCAATGTTCAAACTCGTATGGTTTTGATCTGACAAATTCCAGTCTTTAAAAGCTGGCCCGGCAAGTACGAATCTGCCACAGTGGATGAGGGGTTCAGGCCTGTTCGGGGCAGCCTGAAATGTATTATAAATCAGCGATTGTCTGGCCAGATCCAGAGACCAGAGACGAAACAGTTCTGGAAATGGAGTGGCAGTTAACTGCTCAATCTTATCAGTGCCTGTGAAGCGATGATGAGTAAAACGCCTGGCAAAACGGCTGTTCGACTGGCGCTGATTGCACCAGTTCAGAAAGAGATTCACGGCTCCCCGGCATCCATGGTTGCGCCAGAGTTGTGCGCGATAATAATCGGAGATGACCAGTGGATATGATTGAGGTGACCGGAAAAACTCACTGATACGGTAGTCTCGATTCGTATAGCCAGGCTCCATCAGGTGCGCAATACCTTCGTTCAGCCAGTCTTCTTCATCTGGCAGAGAGTGGCCACCAGCAGTACGGATGCTGGATACAGCTGCATGGGTCACTTCATGACTTAAGAGATCGAGTAGCTGGTGTCCCGGTTTCAATGCGGAATTGAGGTAAAGCATATCGCAGTGATTGCTGAACGGTTCTGCGACATTGTCTCGGAAGTCGCTGGGGCGGACAAAGCCATTGATCTTTGTTTTGCCACCCTGCAGCCTGCTTAACCAGGGGGTGAGAAGAATACAGAAACGCCCGTTACCATCAATATCTCGTATGGGCCCACACTCTCTTTTGATCTTGTCCAGTACCTGATTTTCAAGCTGCGCAATCAGATCACTGACCAGTCCGGCAGCCAGTTCTTCAGGTTTTTGCTGCTTATCCAGATAAATCGCAACCCGGGCGCTCTGTCGAATCAATCGTGCCTCGAGCCGCGTGTATTGTTTTTTGTCGGAGAGATCCCCATCGGTTACAAACAGATTGAAGTACCTGACAGGTTCAAGAAGTGCTTGATCAGGCTCTGATTCACTCACCAGTGCCCCGGTGTCAGGAGAGCGGGGCTGTATTGAAACATGGTGCAGACTACTGGTTTGGGCAGCAGAATCTAATTCTGGTATGTTTTCGAAATAACAGTCTGTGGCAGGCCGTTCCCCAACGGTGTCGTCAACTGTCAGTCTGATTGTTTTCGTGCGTCTGGGGGAGCGATCCAGATTGTTGACAATGAGTACGTATTCATCGTCGGAAGAAAATGACAGTGGAAAGCTCAGTTTATTTTTCAAGCCTGTGACCGTGACGGGAAGATTCCAGTTTACGGTCTGAGGGGGGCGAAAGGCAGGTTTATTAGCTTTGACTTGTCTTACAGTACGACGGTTTCCTGACCCGGCAGGCAAGGGGTCTGATTTTGATGAATGAACTTCCCACCCAATCAATACAGCAATGCACGTGATCAAACACGTTAGTATGATGAATGGTCGAGAGAGCATACCTGGAATCAGTGTCTGGATTTGGTGGTGCCTGGCTGCAACACGTATTCGCGTGTTTACTTCCGGTTCATCGGAAAACGGTTGGTTCGTGTATGGAAACAAGGGGGGAAGACTGTATGAAAGATCGACTTTTACGCGTCTGCTTATTGAGAAGAATCAGTACAATCCGATCCCCTTCAACATGAAATTAGAACCGAGTTGAGATACCAGATATGAACAGTTGAGTAGATCGAAGCTGTTTTATCAGCTTCTTTTGTTGAAATCGCTGATTTCGCTAAGTGGGCTTTGATCCTTACTTTCCCCATAATCGGACTGCAAATTACGCGGATCCTTCAGTCCGTGCCGACAAACCCTTTCCATCTCGCATCAAATTTGGAGAATTAAGAGAAAATCGGGGGAATTTCCTTCAATGGTGTCCGAGACTGTATATACAATGCACAGTTGAGGAGAATGCGCAATTTGGCAATCGACCATATAGGCTTAAGTTCAAGCATTCTTGCCTAAAGTTACTCGGGAGAGAGAAATCATGTCGCTATCCAGATTTGGAATTTCAATGTTTGTTCTGGCTGCCTCAACATTAATGTTGTGCTCGCCACAAAGTTTTGCTGAACAGCAGGTTCCAGAAATCTCAAACATTGGCCAGATCCTCAGCTATCAGAATGCTGAAGGCGAACATTTTTACGCCCTGCAGATCAAGGCGGATCGCCTGCCGGCACCCGCTCATGCTGGAGAGCAGATTGCGATTCTGTTTGATACGTCCGCCAGTCAGGTAGGCGAGCATCGGACTCAGGCTCTGGATGTACTCAAATCCCTGTTAAATGAACTCCCCAATGATTCGAGTGTTGCCGTCTACGCGGTTGACGTTCAATGTACTCCCTTTGTCAGTGAATTCGTTGCTCCTAAAAGTCGACAGGCCCAACTGGCTGTCGAATCGCTGGCTGCTCGAGCCCCTCTTGGTGCTACGAATCTCTCAGCTGCATTGAAAACAGTTCTGCAGGGTCTGCAGAATGAGCGGGCACGTTCAATTGTCTATATCGGCGATGGAATGAGTTCTGCCAAACTGATCTCACTTCCTGAAATGGCAGCATTAACTGGTAAGCTGGCACAACAGCATGTTCCCGTTCACAGCTATGCAGTTGGCCCTAAAAAAGACCTGCAGCTATTGGGAACACTCGGCGCATACACTGGTGGAGTTGTTCTTTCTGATGAAGCAACAGGCAAGCAGGATTTACCGGCCATTGTTGGTAAAGAACTCGTCAAAGCGATTCAGGCTCCCGTATTTTATCCCGAATCAATTCGTATCTCAGACAACAAGTTAGAATTAAATACCCACCGCGCTTTACCTGTCAGGACTGACCGGGAGACTATTTATCTCGGAAAAGGCGACGTCTCAAGCAGTTTCACGGTAGAACTGAAAAACAGAAATCTGGACGGCATCTGGAAATTTAAAGTACCTGTCGCTCAGCCAGTAAACAGCTTCCTGGCGGTTCCCTGGTTAAATCAGCAGCCTGGACAGGAACTGGGAGTCGCTTTTGCCGGTCAGCGGATGATGAACCTGGCTCGTACCGGACACGAAGAACACATGGCTCAGCTGGAATTTGCCGGAACCAATGCCATTCGCAGTGGTAAATTTGAACAAGCTGCCAAATACGGAAACCTGTTGCAGCAGTTGGATCCCGGTAATTCCCGTGCAGATTCACTGTTGAAACTCTCAGATCGCTTCCAAAAAGCACAACTGGCTCAGGCCGACACAAAACAACCTGCGGCTGATACTTCAGCTGAACCTGCTCCTAAAAGTGACCCACAGCCACCAATTGATGACGCCATCAGCAAAGTAGAACAACTGCGTCAAATCAAAGGTGCCCAGATGAAGATTGAAGTTCAGAACGCCATTGAAGAAGCCCGGCAGGAATCTGCTGAAAATCCGGAAGGAGCTCTAGGGGTTCTGAAACGGACTTTGAACTTCCTGAAATCAACCTCAGACATCGATATCGATTTACGTCAGCAACTCGAAAATCGCTTGAGTAACATGATGGTGGATGTTCGCAGCCAGATGGAAGTCGCTGAAACTCGGCGGATTCGTCAACAACAGCAACTGGCTCAGCTGGAACAACAGAAACGTCTGGTGGATCAGATTCTGCTGGAAGATGAAAAGCTGGAACAGTTGATCGACCGTGTGCGATCCCTGATCCAGGACGGTAAACATGGTAACTTTGATGCCTATGAAGAAGCGGAAGCCGTTGCCCGTGTCGCCGTGGATATGGAACCGGGTAATGGACCTGCGACCGCAGCTCTGTTTACTTCAGAAGCAGCAGGACAGTTAGCAAAAGTCTTCAAGATGCGTTCACTCCGTGCAGACCGTTTTCTGGAAACTTTGTATCAGGTAGAACTCTCACACGTTCCTTTCCCGGATGAGCCTCCCATTCGCTGGCCATCCGCTCCTGTCTGGACCGCGTTGACCGAGCGACGGAAGAAATGGTCTAACGTTGACCTGCATCGTAACAGTCCTGCTGAACAGCGGATCTTTGAAGAACTGCAAAAAGAGACTGAAGCAAACTTCCCTGACATCCCACTGTCTGAAGTGATGACTTACTTTGCTGAATTGCACAATATTACAATCCTGATCAATTCGAACGATCTGGGAGAAGAAGGATTAACAGTTGATGAACCAGTCAATGTGGCTCTCAGCGGCATCAAGCTGAAAAGTGCGTTGAATATTATTTTAAAGCCAATCGGTCTGACCTATCTGGTTGAAGACGAAGTGATGAAAATCACCACCAGTATTAAAGCGGAAGAAATCTTGAGTACACGGGTTTATCCCGTTGCCGACCTGGTCATCTCAGTCTCCACACAGCAGTCTTCTGTTGGATCAAGTCAGGGTGGATTTGGCGGCCAGCAGGGTGGTCAGCAAGGTGGCCTCGGCGGTGGAGGTGGCTTTGGTGGCGGTGGTCAGGGTGGCTTCGGCGGTGGTGGCGGTGGTGGTCAGGGTTTATTTAACGTGGCTCCAGAAATGCTGCTGATGAATGGATTGCCCAAGCAAAATACAAAGCAGCAGCCCATTCCCCAAGCGAAAGAAAAAGCGGAAACCCCACAGTTGAAGTCAATCAAAGATGCAGAGATGAAAGCCATTCTGGATAACATCCTGGGAGAGACTGAAACCAAAGCATCGCAGGCTCAGTTTCAGGTCGAAGACAAACCCTTTCGTTTTGATAACAACACGATTGAACAACTCAAAAAAAAACCAGTGACCGTCAAGTAGGTGTCAAACAGAAACCACCTGTAGTCGCTGGACAATCTAAATTAACAGCACGGAGCCGTTCCCAGGGGAAAGGCTCCGTTTCTGTTAAGAGTGAAGCGGAAAAAAAGAGCGAGTTCAAAGCACCAATAATTGCCAATGTCAAAGATCCTCAGGCATTCTGGAATGAATATTTTTCCAAGCGAAAGCCTGCTCCCGACCTGGTAAATGATTTAATTTTCAATCTGCATCAGTCTGGCAAACATGAGCATGTCATAGCTGCCATCAACGCCGCATTGATTCATGGTCAGTCGCAGCCTTGGATGTATGACGTACTGGCTTTATCGATGGAAATTGTCGGGCGGCCCCAGCAGGAGATTCAGCGCGTATTACTCTCACGCATCGATTTCTCTGCTACCGATGTACCCAGCATGGTGTATTCAGCCGCGTATCTTTCCCGGTTTGAGGCAGATGAACAGGCTCTGAAGCTCTATGAGCAGGCGGCAAAACTTCAGCCCTCCCGTCCCGAGCCTTATATCATGGGCTTACGCCTGGCAATTAAACTCAAAGATGCAGAAGCCATAGAGTGGGCGGCTACGGGGATCTTGACGAACGTCTGGATCAAAGATCATCAGCAATGGCATGAAAAAGCACTAAATGCATTGGCTGATCTGGAACAGTCATTTAATAAGGCGGGGCGAAAAGCAGAGGCAGATCGAGTCAGTTCAGCCAGGAAAACAGCTTTAGAACGTGATTTAAAACTGGAACTCACCTGGAATGGCGATGGTGACCTGGATCTGATTGTAGAGGAGCCGAAAGGGACAGTTTGTTCTTTTGAATCTCCCTTAACCGTCGGAGGTGGTGTACTGCTGAATGACGGGTATGGTCCGAAGCAGGAAAACTGTAAGGAAGAATATCTTTGTGCGAGTGGGTTCCCGGGAAACTATACCGTTCGAGTCCGCTATGTATCCGGGAATATTGTGGGACAGAGAGCGAAGCTGAAAATAACTCGCTACGCAGGATCGGAGCAACCAATTGTTGAAACGAAAATCGTTCCTCTGTCAAAAGAAGATCAGCTGATTCGAATCAATCTGGAAAAAGGCAGACGTGACAAGAAATCGCAGATCCCCGCAGAGCCTCAAGAAACTCAGAAAACCAGTCGCCTGGGGAATCGCAATCGAATACGTCCGGCAGGTCAACTTTCAAAAGGCTCGCGGGAATCACTTAACAGTTTCCGGGTTTCCAGGCAGGTCGGAATTTCAACTGGTCGGCAAACTCCCGTCGTGACGGGAGTACAGAATACCGGCGGAATTGCCAACCAGCCTGTGATAACAGTAATTCCTGAAGGAATCAGTCTCACTGGAGCAGCAGTTGTTTCGCCGGACCGAAGGTATGTCAGGTTATCTTTATCGCCTCAGTTCACGAATGTGACTGAAATCTTCACGTTCAGTTTTATGAACCCCTGATCCAGTACCCGTATTTCAGCGGACAAGCCCCGGTTTCACATCCAGATCGAGAGAAGCGATTCGGCCCTGATCCAGATGGTGCCAGGCGATCGCAGCCATGGCTGCATTGTCGGTACATAAATCAGGTGGTGCAATGCTCAGATGGAAGCCAGACTGCGTCGTCATTGCCTCCAGCCGCTCTCGCAGCAGGGCATTGGCCGCGACGCCCCCGCCTACACAAAGAGTGGAGTAATCATACTGGGTTAATGCCTGATGGCATTTTGCAACCAGAACATCAACTACGGTTGCCTGGAAGCTGGCTGCGAGATCAGCTATACGATCTTCAGTGAGAGGCGGTGGCTGTTTTTTGGCTCCCGGATTTCCCAATGCTTCGTACAATACCGCTGTCTTCAGTCCACTGAAACTGAAACGCAGTTCCGGGTCTTTGATAAATGTTCGAGGGAATGGAAATGCTTTGGGATTTCCCTGAACCGCGGCTTTTTGAATGGAAGGGCCTCCCGGATAAGTCAGACCAAGAATCTTGGCAACTTTATCGAAGGCCTCTCCAGCGGCATCATCAATGGTTGCGCCGATCAGATCAAACTGCAGCGTTTCCGAACAGTGATACAGGTTCGTGTGACCTCCACTGACGACCAGGCCAATCGCGGGGAACAATGGGTGGTCTTCCTGCATCTGGCAGGCAAACAGATGGCCTTCAATGTGATTGACTGCAATCAAAGGGATCTCGAGTGTGAGTGCCAGGGTTTTAGCGGCGGTCAGACCGATCAGCAGAGAGCCAACCAGACCTGGTTCCGTTGCCACTGCTACAGCAGTCAGCTGATCCAGTGTGATCTGGGCCTGTTTTAGTGCATCATCAATGACTGGTAAGATGCGTTCCAGGTGGGCCCGCGAGGCAATTTCTGGAACGACGCCCCCAAATTTTTCATGCAGTCGGGTCTGAGAAGAGACGACATTCGAAAGAATTCGCATATCACGAGTGATCACCGCAGCGGCGGTTTCGTCACAGGAAGATTCGATGGCCAGGAGATATTCTTCAGATTGATTCATAGAGGGGAATTTACGTTATTTCCAATAAAAAAGCGACCCTCGAGACCGAACAGATTCCCGAAAGTCGCTTTCGTATCAGAACTGGTTTACGTGGTTCAAGTCGCAATCTGGTTGTCGGGCCGAATGGTGACTTGTACCTGGTAGGATCTCTTCAACAGAAGCATTCGCTAAGTGGTTTGAATCACCAGAGGTGCTTTTGCCGGTTGTGGAAGCGCGGCTGCTTTTTTAGAGGGTTTCTTCTCTTTTTCCACTTCCTTTTTCTCAGCTTTTTGAGCATCTTCCTTGGCCGCTGGTTTTGTTTCCTCATTCAAAGCAGATTTGATGTAGTCTAATGCCAGATCAAGCTGTTTGTCTTTGAATTTGTTATCCAGTTTAGCGTTATGGTCCAGGATATCACGTTTACGGCGGTATTCGCCGAATGCCTCTAATTCTTCATCAGTGAGCCTCAGACGGTATTTGTCGTCGGGGGTGACTCCCCAGACGTCAGTATCTTTTGCTCCGGGGAAACGGTGGATGTTTTTACCACTGGGGCGGTGATAACTTGCGGTGGTCAGCTTGAGGGCACTGTCACCTTCTTCCAGTTCGATCACATTCTGCACGCTGCCTTTGCCCCAGGTTCTTTCACCGACGATGACCGCCCGTTTGTGATCCTGCAGGCAGGCTGAAACGATCTCACTGGCCGAAGCGGAATAGCGATTGACGAGCACCGCCATGGGGAACCCGTCATAAGTTCCTTCGGCGGTCGCCTCCCATTTACGGTCCCGACTGTTTCTTCCCTGTGTGCTTACAATCTTACCGGATTTGATGAACATGTCCGATATTTCTGTTGCTTGAGAAAGCAAACCACCGGGGTTGAATCTCAAGTCCAGGATAAGTGCTTTCATTCCCTGCTTCTGCAGGTCTTCAATCGCGGCTTGTAATTCTTCTGAACTATGACGACTGAAGTGTGTCAGTCGGATATACCCGATTTTTTCTTTCTTGTCGAGCATGTAGTCCCAGGAGTCATCAGATTTATAAGTGTCTCCCAGAACGGTAGCTACGTGGATTAATTCGCGTGTGACTGTTAAAGGAATCACCTCTTCGGTTCCCTTGTGGATCACAGACATGCTGACTGATTCACCCGCACGACCTTTCAGGATTTTGATCGCTTCGGGAAGTGTAAAACCTTTGGTTGTTTTTCCCTCGATTGAGTCGATCACATCGCCGGCACGAATTCCTGCTTTATAAGCGGGGGTCCCAGGCAGGGGAGTCATGACGGTCAGTCTACCGTTGTTTTCGTCGATATGAACCTGGATTCCAATGCCGCCGAATTCCTGTTCTACGACCTGATTAAACCGGGACAGATCTCTGGGACTGATATAATTCGAGTACTGGTCCAGTTCCTGCACCATTCCCCGAATCGCCGCTTCTACCAGTATACGACGGTCGATATCTTTTACGTAGTTTCGTTCAATTTGTTCGTAGGTATCTGCGAACAGTTTCATCATTTGATAATAGTCGTCATCTTTCTCTTTCTCGCTGCTTTTTTCATCTGCAAAACTGAATTGCGGAAAGATCGAGAAGAGGATCAGGGTGACGAGAGAGAACGAACTGATCAAGCGGAATTTTTGCATGGACGATTCCTTATGAGATATACAGAACACAATTCAAACTTGAAGGAACTGAATGTTCTCCAGAGTCGGAATAGGTTTTGTCTGGTGTCGAAACTCGTGAGAGCTTCCTTTCCTTTTCTATAAGTGTAGGCGATCTGTAAAGCAGTGGCAAGATTTGCTCCCTAAACTGAGAGTTTAAAACCGGTTTCTTCTGAAAATCATTCTGAAATTGAATTCTGAGGTCCCGCCGGATACATTGCAAGGGGGCTGTTTTTGTATCTCTGCTAGTCATTTCAGACCAGATGCATCTGAGAATTGAGGACACCATTGTAAAAATGGGGTTTCCACCAGGGGGATGATTAATATTTCTGCTTTAAAACCGGGCAACACCTACCATGCAGCCTGAAGTTCAAATTTTGACAGGTATAGCCGGTTCCGGTAAAACGGATCGCTTACTCGATGAATATCGCAGTGCGTTGCAGGAAGGCCTGAAACGTCATGTTCCCGGTAAAACCCTCTGGCTTTCCCCTACCGTCCGTTCACGCAGGCAGGTTCTGGATCAGTTACTCAGCCCGGAAATGCCGGTGTGTTTTGCTCCTCATGTATTTACCTTCGAGGCTTTTGCCGAGACAATTTTACAGTCGCTCGATCAGCCTGTTCAGACCCTGCCAGAAATCTCCAAACGCTATCTGCTCAGGAGTATTGTGGACGACCTGGTAGCTGCAGGTCAGATTCAGTATTTCAGTTCCATCGCGGGCACGACCGGCTTTCTGGATCTGATCTCGCATTTTATTTCTGAATTAAAACGGGAAGAGATCTGGCCGGAACAGTTTTCCGAGGCATGTGGCCGTTTAAAAACAGATTCCCGCCAGAAAGATCAGGAACTGGCACTAATCTATGATCGATATCAAGTCGCATTACATGAAATGCGACGTTATGATTCTGAGGGAAGATTCTGGTCTGCCCGGACTGCGTTGCAGGAAGGAATGTGGGGCCCTTTCGGCCAGTTTGATCTGATCGTACTGGATGGTTTCGCTGATTTTACTCATACACAGTACGAGATCCTGGAACTGCTGGCGGCCAGAACCAGCAGGCTGTTGATTTCACTTCCCCTGGAAAATAATTTACGACGCCAGGATTTATTTGCGAAATCTGTGGTCGCCAGGCAGGTTCTTGAAAACAGACTGCCGGGAACGATTCATTGTGTTGCCTGCGAGCGTGATGCGCCTGCATCTTCCCGGTCTCAGATCTGTGAAGCGTTATTTGATAATCCTAGAGGGATTAAACCATCTCCGTCTGCAGAACAAATCAAGGTTCTGGCGGTCGCCGGTCAACGGAATGAACTGGAAGTACTGGCAGTTGAAATCAAGCAGTTACTGCTGCAGGGAGTTCCACCGGAAGAGATTTCACTGGTATTCCGATCGACGCTGGAATACGGCGACCTGATCCACGAAACCCTGTCCGCAGCCGGGATTCCTTATTTCCTCGGGCAGGAACAGGAGTTTTCCCGGTTTCCCGTGATCAGGGCCATATTTACCTTCCTGCAGATTGAGCTGGATAACTGGTCGTTCGACAGTCTGATGTCCATTCTGGATTCGAATTATTTTTCACCAGACTGGCCCGAATACAAATCGGGGATTGCTGTGCGTTGCCTTTCCCGGATCTTACGAGAGCTGAAGATCGATTCCGGTAAAACCGATATTTTGAACGCTCTGGAAAAGGAATACCGGAAAGCAAACGAGCTTTGTGCCCGTTACCCTGATCAGCCGAAGCGACAGGCGATACTGCTGGAAATGGAGTCTGCGTATCATCTCGCAAAGCGACTTTCCAGTGAAACTCAAAAATTGCGCGGCAAAGAACTGTTTGTGACGTGGATTGAAATACTGATCTCGCTGGCGAATGAATTTGGCTTGCCCAAAGCCTGGTCCAGCGAGGAACCCGGAACAGAGGCTCTCGATCAACGCGATCAACTGGTCTGGGAACGGTTTCAGAAACTCCTGTTTCATGCTGTCGCTGAAGTAGACCAGATTGAGCAGTTTCATCAGCGGGAAGCCGCTCCCCTGGATTTACTCACGTTTCGGAGTTTACTGCTGGATCTCCTGGAACAGCAGACTCTCGCATTACAAACGGAAGAAACGGGGCGGGTTCAGGTTCTGGATGCGTCTCAATTGAGAAGTCTGAGTGTCCCTTATCTACTGGTAGGAGGGCTCAGTGAAGCCAGTTTCCCCCGCAGCCATCGAGAGGATTGCCTTTACAGTGAAAAAGACCGTGGGGAATTAAATGAGTACGGACTCTCATTGAAGCGCCACGCAAATCAACAGCAGGAAGAAATGCTGTTGTTTTATGAGGTGATGACGCGATTTTCAAAACGGCTCATTCTGAGTTATCCTGCCATCAGCTCTACAGGACAGCCCTTATTTGCCAGTCCGTATCTGACTGCTTTAATGGATCTGTTTGAACCAGGGGCACTTTCGGTTAGACAGGTGGGAGAGTTGAATCCACTGCCTCGTCGGGAGCAGGCGATGTCGGCACGTGATCTTCGCATTCTGGCAATTGATGAATTGAAACGGAATCAGCCAGGACTGTTTCTGCAAATTCTGGAAGAACCGGGGTTCCAGGCCACTGCCCGGAATATACTCTCAGCTGCGGAAATGGCAGTAGCCAGGTTTGAGCAGGAAGGCTTTACCGAATATGAAGGGATCATGGTCTCCGCTGCGACTCGACAGGCGATCCACGAGCGATTTCCGCAGGACTACGAATTCAGTACTACTCAACTGGAGCTGTATCTGGCTTGTCCCTTTCAGTTTTTTGTACAGAATGTACTGGGGATTGAGGTACCTGAGCCACCTGAATTAAGAACCAATTTTCTGCAGCGGGGAATTCACGTCCACAGTATTCTGACCCGCTTGTATGAGCAACTCGGTTCAGAAGGTGATAACACACAGTTGTATGAAGCAGATCAGGTTGAACCACTGTTTCTTGAATTACTGGATAAACGAGTCTCGGATTCTGATGTTGAATCCAAACTGCAACAGGTATTGCTGTCGATTGAGAAACAGATCCTGAAGGACTGGGGAGGACTGTTTGCCGAACAGTCAGTAACTTATGGTCAACTGTTTGAGGAACTGTGGGATACGGTTCCCGCGATCGTCGGCCGGGAGGTCCCCTTTGGAAAAGTGCCTGGGGAGCCAGACCCGTCACAAAGACAGTATCAGCATCTGACGCTGGGAACCGGTACGCGTGAAACGCGCGTTCGAGGGCAGATTGACCGGATTGACGTGGGGACCATTAACGGTCAGAAATATTTCAACATTATTGATTACAAGACCGGGCGGAGCGTCCCCTCTTCGACGGAAATCCGAACTGGTAAGAAGCTGCAGCTGGCCTTGTATCTGATAGCCGCTCGTCGACTGGGGATGATTGACGCCGATGCGGAACCCTTCCATCTGGGGTACTGGAAGATCCAGGAGTCTGGTTTTGTCATGCCTTTGCATTCTGCTCGCAAGAGAATGATCGAACCCATCTCGCCTGAGGATCTGGAGGTTCTGGAAGTGACGCTGGAAGGCCTGGTTCCGCATCTGGCAGCGTTCATTCGGAGTGGTTTTTTCCCCGTGCAGGTGGATGAAAAAATCGCTCATCTCGACCAGGCGTTTCAATCGGTCTGTCGTGCTTCCCAGGTGGAGAGCTATCGAGACAGCCTGGGAAAACAGATTAATCTGTTGCAGTTTGCTGATACCACCCCCGATTCCGCTACCGGACAATCACAAAACTGATAACGAGAGAGCATGTCGAAACAACCCACTTATACCGATCAACAGGCCGCTGCCATCAATACGCGTGATGTCTCCATTGCGCTGTCAGCAGGTGCGGGTTGTGGGAAGACGTTTGTGTTGACACAACGGTTTTTAAAACTGATTGAGCCGGGAGCCCCCCCCGACCGACTCAGCCATATTGTCGCGATTACGTTTACGGAACGTGCGGCTCGGGAAATGCGGGACCGGATTCGTGAAACCTGTCTGGATCAGTTGAAGAACTGTCCGCCGGAAGAAGTGAATCACTGGCAGGCGGTGATTCGCGGACTGGATTCGGCACGGATCAGTACGATTCATTCTTTTTGTACTTCGATTCTGCGGAGCCATGCCGTCAGTGCCCGGCTTGATCCGCATTTTGGTCTGCTGGAGCAGGGGACCAGTGACACATTTTTGCGGAAGGTCGTGCATGAAGCAGTCCATGAACTGTTGAAACAGGAAAATGCCGATTGCATCCAGATGGTATATCGCTTTGGTCTGGAGAAAACCTATGAACTGTTGATTTCCCTGGTTCCCCAGCAGTTTCGTCTTGAATTTGATGAGTTCCGCGAACTGACTCCAGAACAGCTGGCGGGACGGATGCGCGATTTCTGGGAACAAACTTATATACCTATGCAACTTGCGGAGATTGCTGAGTCAGACTCGACGCTGCATTTATTAAGGTTGATGAATTCGCATGAACCGAGCAATCCGAAACTGCGTCAACGGTTTCAGACGCTCAAATCACGTATTCCTGAGCTGATAGACGGCGCTCCTCAGATGCGAGGTGAATTACTGGGCACACTGATAGATCATGCCAAAATTCAAGGGGGAGGCACCAAAAAGGACTGGGATGATGTCAGCATTTATGAGCAGATCCGTGATGGATTCAAAGAATTACGTGAAACATTGAAACCAGTTTATGAAACACTGTCTCCCGATCCTGCTGGATTCCTGGCGGCGGCAGAATTCAGTCTGGTTGTGTTAAGAGTGTCTGAATATGCCGCGAAATGCTACCAGGAGAGTAAAGCAGAAAAAGGGCTGTTGGACTTTGATGATCTGTTGCTGCAGACTCGGGATCTGTTCCGCCGCGATCCAAATGCCCGACAAAGGGCTGCTGCCGGCATTCATTATCTGATGGTTGATGAGTTTCAGGATACCGATCCTGTACAGAGTGAAATTGTTCGCGCGTTGTGCGGGAAAGAACTTTTAACCGGAAAACTGTTTCTGGTGGGGGATGCCAAGCAATCCATTTATCGGTTCCGAAGGGCCGACCCGGAAGTATTTCATCAGCTCCGACAGGAGATTCCTGAAAAGGGGCGGCTTCCGTTAAGTACCAATTTTCGAAGCCAACCCGCGATACTGAATTTTACGAACTGTCTGTTTGCGTCAGCGATGGCACATTATTACGAATCGTTGACGCCGTTCGACCAGCTACAGCACTCACCCACGCCGGGCATCGAATTCCTGTTTGCCTCGCCTGATGACCCGGATATCAAGCTGGCCGACGCAATCCGTGAAACCGAAGCAGACTGGATTGCGTCTCGGATTCGTCAATTGCTCGAAGATGAGACTCCCCGCATCTGGTCCAAAAATCCGCAGAGCGGCGAACGCGAATTGAGGCGGGTGGAACCCGGAGATATCTGCATTCTGTTTCGTTCGCTGTCGAGTGTCAGCCTGTATGAAAAAGCATTGCAGGAGCATAATCTGGATTATTATCTAGTAGGGGGTCGTGCTTTTTACGCACAACAGGAAATTTACGATCTGAGTAATCTATGTCAGTACCTGGATAGCAGCGATGATGAGTTAAGCCTGCTGGGACTGTTGCGTTCACCGTTCTTCAGTCTGTCTGATGATACGATTTATGCCATCACACGCCACGCAGAAAGCCTGACGGCAGCAATGCAGGTCGCCCCGCCAGATCATGTGCGTCCCGAGCAGAAACGCCAGGTACGCTATGCCCAGGCTGTACTTCAAGAACTGCGGACAAAAAAAGACCGGTTGTCTCTGGTTGAGTTATTAAATCTGGCACTGGAACGAACCGGTTATGACGCGGCTTTGCTCAATGAATTTCTGGGTGACCGCAAACTGGCCAACCTGAGAAAACTGATTGAGCTGGCTCGCAATTTCGAAGCATCGGGCCTGTTTACTCTGAAGGATTTTGTCCAGCGAATTCGGGATTCGATTCTGGAAGAGAGTAAGGAAGAGCTGGCGGCGACTTTACCTGAAACCAGCGACGTCATTCGTCTGATGACCATCCATCAGTCCAAAGGGCTGGAATTTCCTGTCGTCATTGTTGCCGACATGGATCGTAAATCACCTGGAGCTTCCAGAAATCCGTTCCTGCATCCGGAATGGGGGGCACTCCTGAATTTGCCAGCAGAGCGGGGGGTAACTCCGGAGAACTTCGCATTTAAAATGCATCGTGCGATCGAACAGAACGCCGATGAAGACGAGACTGTCAGACTGTTGTACGTTGCAGTGACCCGCGCAGCAGATTACCTGATCCTCTCTGCCGGATTGCCCTATGATCGCAGGGTACAGTCCCCATGGATGAAACTGCTGTCGCGGCACTTTGATCTTTCAACGGGGTTGCCGACTCTGGATCCTTATCTGGGTCATTTTACCATGGGAAATGTTCAACAAGATCAGATTCCGAAAATTCGCGTGCATCTGAATCGACCTCAAACTGCAACGAAACCAGCGAAGAAAATGAAAGAGCTGAAACCCAGTCAGTTCTGGACAGCACTTGACCAGGGATCTCCAGGAGGTTATCCGGGGACCTTTACCGTCTTCGCCCCTCAAAAAAACAGGCAATCCCATTTCAGCGTTTCACATCTGGAAGTGGCTGACGCATTAATACAGGAGTTGCCTGAACCACAATACCAGAGGCTGTCGACAGCAGATCTGTTGCATGCTGATGAGGCGACCCAACTGGGGACATTAACACACTCTGTGATAGAACGGCTGGATCCACTGAAGCCTGAACAGTCAGACCGAATTGTGGAACTCGTCCTGTTCGATCAACCCCAGGTCGTTGGAGATAAACTGAAACCGTTGATTCAGCAGCAGATTTCTGCCTGGTATGAATCGGAGATCTGTAGTGCGTTGAAAGCGGCACGCGTTCATTATCGGGAACTGGAATTTCTGCTACGCTTGCCAGCGACTTCTGACAAAGTGTCTGCTGTGACAGTAACCGGCATGATTGATGCCGTTTATCAGATGGACGATCAGAGCTGGGTTGTCCTGGATTACAAAACCGGTGCACGCCTGGCTCAACTGACAGATGAAGAACTGATCTCAGAGTATGAATTTCAGTTGGGAGTCTATACACTGGCGGTCGAACAGCTCATTGGCTGTCTGCCTGACTCTGTCGGCCTGGCAGTGGTCCATGATTCGGTTCGATTTGTAGAAATGAAGTTTGATACAGAGCGACTTGCTCAGATTTCAAATCGGCTTTCCCTGGCGGTTTCTCACCTCAATCAATCTCTCGTGGCGACAGAAAGTAGTTAAGCGGTTCCATGACCAGTGAGTTCCCCTCCGAGCTTGATTGTTTTAAGCAGTTGTATCAACAACCTGAAATCTTTGAAATCATTCGCGAACACTCTGGTTCGGAATTTCATCTGCAGAAACAGTTACGCAAGACTTACGCTGAAGATGCTGTTCGTGCTGCGCTCACGCTGGCAGAATTACGCAAGCGGGGGCGAGCCAAGTTTTCCCGTGCAGACCAGATGTGGTTTGATCGCAAAAGTCTGGAGCAGGCAACACCGGAACTGGTGTCACAACATAAAGCGGCCCGGTTTTCCGGGATGGTGTATGATTTCTGTTGTGGAATGGGCGGCGACCTGGTGGCGTTGGGGGAGCATGCGGCCGTCACCGGAGTTGATATTTCACCTGTCCTCTGCCAGTTCGCAGCCTGGAACAGTGAAGTTTATGGGGTTTCCAGTTCCGTCAATTTACTGAACCAGCGTCTGGAAGAAATACAGGATCGCCAGGGGAGACTGCACATCGATCCGGATCGACGTCCTCATTCAGGTGGGAAGGTCATTCGCATCGAAGACTATCTGCCTGGGCTGGAGACGCTGCAGGAATTGATATCACAGTTTCAAGGTGGTGCGATCAAACTCAGTCCAGCCAGTAATTTCGCCGGCAAGTTTCCCGGGACCGAGGCCGAACTGATCAGCCTGAACGGGGAGTGTAAAGAAGCGACCATCTGGTTTGGAGACCTGGCGGGCGCGCACGAATATCGGGCAACTACAATTTCCAAAGCCGGGCAGATCGACAGTATTGCCGGTCACCCCATGGATGACTTTGTTGAGATTACTGATGCGGACAACTATGTCTATGATCCAGATCCGGCAGTGGTTCGTTCTGGATTACTGGATGTCGCCGCTGCGCAGACAGGCTTGAGTCGCCTGGATCCGGAAGAGGAATACCTGACTTCGACTGATGCCGTAGATTCACCTTTTTTCAGACGATTTCGGATTCTGGAAGAACTTTCGACCAATGACCGTGAAATCCGAAAGTATTTTCGAAACGCCAATTTTGGTCAGCTCGAAATCAAATGTCGGCGGATACCGGTTGGCATCGAGGCACTCCGTCGAAAGCTGTCACTGAAAGGGGATGAAGCCGGTGTGCTGATCATCGCCCGTCTGCAGGGCAAGTCGCGTGCTCTGGTTTGCGAACGGGAATAAGCTGCACAACCACAGCCTGTCGAATTCACTTACAAAAAAAGCGGGGTCCTGGTGTGGATCCCGCTTTTGTTTTGTGTTGGTTCAACAAAATCACTGACAGCTTATTGTGCCTGTCGGAACTGGAACTGGTCGACTGGAATTAACTGTTGTGGTGCAGCCGGAGCATTGTTAAACACGAAAGAGAATGCATAGCAGATTACTTTCCCGGATGACATTTCACCCACATACAATCCACCTTCAGCAAACTGGGCCCGTCCCTGTGCGGGCAGACTGACAGTACCGGATACAATCACATAATGTGGTTTGGCTGTCGGATCGACGCCAAAGTCAGCAGCGAGATTACGGAAATAGGCATAAGTGAATTTGCCCGTTCGTGAGTTCAGGACGGCTCCCTGCAGACGACCGGTGAGGAAGTCGAGTACAAAAACGCCTTCCGCATTCCCGCTACGAGTTGGAACAGTTGTGATCGCGAAACGATCGCCATCCCGGTCTGTGGCAACCGCGAAGGCTGGTTCGTGTGGCCAGAAGTAGGATAAACACATACCGCAGATTACCCCGACGGTCAGCCACAGAAAACGGCGATCTCCATTTTGATTTTTCACCACAAATGCCTCCCAGTGCTATATTTATTCAGAATTCAAGTGTATTGATTCACAGCCTGTCCCTTGTACAAGATGGGGAGTACAAAGTGGATCAATTGATAATGAAATGACCCGAATCGATCGTGGCTGACAAACGTATTGTAACCAAGATCCGAAATCCCTGCCAGACTTGATTTCATCGAATTTAAGGAATGTCAGGGGAGGGTCAGAAGGCTGAATTTAAAGACTTATAGCCCGAAATTCCCATTGGTTGTAATTCCGATCCAGCGAAAGTATGCTGCTTTTAAGTGACTGTCCTTCGGGCAGATCAGATTCAACATGTCGCAGCTCAACTCTAACTCGTCTGTAACGCACGGGTCTGGAATGAATCAACGAGAGGAAGGAATGCAACTATGGAAACAATGAACGGTCAGCTGAATCGTAAATTGCGGATGGCACTGGTGGGTGGGGGACAAGGTTCGTTTATCGGTCGAGTCCATTCCATTGCTGCCTGTCTGGATAATCGTGCGGAACTGGTTGCCGGGGCACTTTCTTCCAATCCTGAGAAGGCGAAAGCATCTGCACCAGCCTATGATATCAAACCTGACCGCGCTTATGGTTCCATTGAAGAACTCGTTGAAAAAGAGTCAGCACTTCCTGAAGATCAGCGGATCGATTTCATCAGTATCGCGACTCCGAATTTTACCCACTTTCCCATCGCGAAAACGGCTGTCGAAGCCGGCTTCAATGTCATCTGCGATAAGCCGATGACCTTCGATCTGAAACAGGCGGAAGAGCTGAAGTCACTCGTGGAAAAATCGGGAGTTGTATTTGCGGTCAGTCATAACTATACCGGGTATCCGCTCGTGCGAATGGCTCGCGAGATGATTCTGAATGGGGAATTCGGCGAGATTCAGGCCGTCCGATCCAACTACATTCAAGGCTGGTTACGATCCCGACTGGAACAGGAAGATCAGAAACAGGCTGCGTGGCGAACCGATCCAGCAAAGTCAGGTGCAGCGGGTGCCTTCGGTGATATCGCGACCCACGCGTACAATCTGGGACGCTACATGACAGGTCTGTTGCCAGCAGAAATTTCCTGCAATTTGAAAATCTTTGCACCGGGACGTGAACTGGATGATTATGGTCACGCTGTCATTCGTTTTCAGAACGGTGCGCTCGGAACTGTGACTGCCAGCCAGATCTCGCATGGTCGTGAAAATGACCTGTTCATCGAAGTTGATGGCACCAAGGGGGCATTGTCCTGGAGACAGGAAGAGCCCAATCAGATGATTGTTCGCCGCAATGGTCAGCCACATTCGATTTATACACGCGACCCGAATGCACCGTTCATGAACGAATCGGGGGCAGCTGCCTGTCGTTTACCAGCCGGGCACCCCGAAGCGTTTTTCGAAGCATTCGCGAATATTTACCGATCCGCTTTTGATGCGATGATTAATCGAATTACCGGTCAGCCTGTTGAACCGAAAAACACAATTTATCCGAATGTCTATGACGGCGTGGAAGGAATGTTTTTCATTCAACAGTCTGTTGCCAGCAGTCAGGAAAACGGGGCCTGGTTACCTTTTGAATGTGACAGTGCCCGGAGCTAATCCGGATCCAGTCCGTTAAGCAGTCATTTGCTGATTATTACAACGAGTATTGATGACAGGATGCGCGCCTGCAGGAGATTACCGTCTTCATTGCTGAAGATACGTCGTGATTTCATTTACATGTCGAAAACGAGACGCGGGGAACTGGTGTTTCATGAAGAAAATCCCACTGCATTTTCAGATTCTAATCGCTTTAATCGTGGGGACGATTCTCGGCTTGATCTTCAACCCGGGGGAAATCTCTCTTGAAGATCAGACCTTAACGCTCACTCCGGTTGCCGGTGGCTTTGAGGTTGTGCAAAAAACAGCAGAACAGGATCCACAGGAGTATGACTTCGCAAACCGGGAACAGCTGCTCAAGCATTTTCCAGAACTGAAAGGTCTGTTTGTAACCGGAGATCCTGAAAAAGCGGTGTCTGTCAAGGTGACCGGGCGTCTGATTCATATCGTGGATGCGGCCAGGAAAATCACTCTCACTTATACCCGGAATGTCGATCAGAAAAAAACGGTTACCTCTATTTCCGCTGACAGCGGTGAAGAGCTGGAAAAACAGTATCCGGAGTGGAAGGCAGCTTACGAAAAATATGGAACCGGAATTTCACAAACTGTAATGGCCGTCTCGAAATGGCTGGGTGATCTGTTCCTGCGCTTATTGAAGATGGTGACCATCCCACTGATTGTCACTTCCCTGATTACAGGTATTGCCAGTCTGGGAAACGCGACCCGTTTCGGAGCAATGTTCTCCCGGACGTTGCTGTATTATTTTTGTACGAGCCTGTTGGCGATCTGTACCGGTATTTTCGTGGTTAATCTGATCCGACCTGGTATTGGCGCAGAGCTGCCTGGCGGCAGTGGATCACTTTCGTCAGGCACGGAATCGGTCGGTTCTATTTTTCTGGATATGGTGGATCGACTCATACCGACCAACATTATTCATTCGCTGGGTGAGGGAGAATTTCTTTCGATCATCTCATTCAGCATGTTGACTGGCATCTTTATCATTATCGTCGGTGGCAAACACGCGAAAGTAATGACGGATTTCTTTCAGGCCGGCTTTGAAGTCATGATGCGGATGACCATGTTCGTGATCAGCCTGGCCCCCATTGGCGTGCTGGCGTTTATGGTGTATGCGGTTTCCTCCCAGGGAATTGAGATCTTTAAGACTCTGTCCTGGTACATGCTTTCCGTCTTTTTCGCTTTATTGATCCACTCGGTGGTGATTTTGCCATGTCTGCTTAAGTTTGTGGCGCGGCGGTCCCCGCTGGAATTCGCACGCGCGATGAGCCCGGCACTGATGACCGCGTTCTCGACGGCTTCTTCCAACGGTACACTACCGCTGACGATGAGTTGTGTGGAAGAGAATGCGGGTATCTCTAACGAAGTCAGTTCCTTTGTGCTGCCTCTGGGAGCCACGATTAACATGGACGGAACTGCGCTCTATGAAGCGGTGGCGGTGATGTTTATCGCTCAGGCTTATACAGGTGTGGTCATGCCTTTAGAGCAGCAGATTCTGGTAGCGGTGACCGCCTTGCTGGCCAGTATCGGAGCCGCGGGGATTCCTCATGCTGGCCTGGTGATGATGGCGATCGTACTCCAGGCGGTCGGTCTGCCTCTGGAAGCACAAGGAGTGATCATTGCCGTCGACCGAATTCTGGATATGTGCCGTACATCCGTTAATGTCTGGAGTGATTCCTGTGGATGTGCGATCATTGAACGGTATCGCTAAGATTTGGAATCTGTCCTCGGAGTTCAATCGAAGCTGACAGATTCTGCAGTTCTCACAGATTTCCAGATGAGCAATCCTTTCAACCGTTACAAACTGACTCTAGCCTGATCTGCTGATAACTGCCTGCCGATAGGAGATAACAGGGCAATCCGCCTTCAACACCGCTTTTTTCTTCTTCGGCGTCTTGGATCAGGTGAAATGGAACAGGTAATCACCCAGCCTCTGGAATGGATTCACAATATTTGTGATCAGTTTACGGAAATCACTGATTGGCCGTTGCGATTCACTCCTGCCAAACCAGGGGAACGAAAATCCCTGGAAGCCGAGTTGTGCCAAAGTGAAAAATACTGCTGGTATGAATCCATCGAAGATGGCAAAAGAACTCTGGGATATCTATATCTGACTCTACCTGACGAATCAGCAAACGATCATCTGTTTGTGACCGCGATCAAGTTTGCTGAACTGGTCGGGGGATTGATTTCTCAAATCGAAACGATGAACTCTTCTCTGGAATCGAAGACTAGGGAAGTGACGACGCTGGTGGATGTGGGGTTGTCAGCAACCAGACAGGAAGGGTTGCAGGATGCGTTACAGAAACTGCTGGAAGCAGCTTTGCAGTTAACCGGATTTCGCGCTGCCGGATTCTTTCTGTTAAATTCTGAATCAAACCAGTTGTCCCTGCGTGTACAATATGGTTTGACGGCTTTTGAGATTCCCTTTCATCGCCGAAAATTAAATGAATCTCCACCAGACCTTGAGGCGTTTGCGAAAGATGCCTTGATCATCAATCGACAGGAAAACCCTGCGTTTTCCGGCTGGTTACCCGAGGGGTGTCTGACAGGTGTCTGCGTCTCCGTCCAGTCGGAGTCCGGACCGTTTGGAACATTGTGGGCTTTTGACCGGCGTGCTCGACATTTAAAAGACCGGGATATTCATATCCTGAAATCAATTGGTGCCCAGGTCAGTACTATCTTAGAGCGTGCGGTTTTGCTGAGAGAAAGCCAGAATCAAATCCGCCTGAAAAAAGAGCTGAAGGTGATCTCGGAATCATTCCCGGCTGAACTGGCACAGGAATCTCATCGGGAACGCGATTTTCAGGCAGCAGTGCAGACAATCAGCCACCATGAAGTGGGAGGGGACTTATGCGAGTTCATCACCCTGGCACCCAACATCACCTGTTTTGCTCTGGGTGATGCTTCTGGCGACAGTATTCCTGCAGCGGTGGTGATGGCATCCGTCAGAGGTGCTTTGAGAACATTAACAGAAGGGCCGATCGAGCAGGCAAAAGATACCCGCTTTGTCATTGGTCGGATTAATACAGCCCTGTATCATACATCACTGCCGCATCAGTTCATGAGCATGATGTATGGAGTGATCGATACAAAAAATCGGACTTTCACTTATACCAACGCCGGTCATCCTGCACCGTTCTGGGTTCATAAAGGAAAAATCACCAGCCTGACTTCCCACGGAATGTTACTGGGAGTGACTGAGTCAAATGACTATGATTATTCAGTAATCCCGATCTGTACCAATGATATTATTGTTGGATTCAGTGACGGCATCAGCGAAGCCATGAGCAGTGAACGCAAGATGTTCCGTTCGGATGGTATTATGAAAGTCCTGGAAAACCACATCGAAGATACCGCGGAAGAAGTGATGCAGGGGATCTGGGCCAAACTGCAGAAACACCTGGAAGGTGGAAATGATGGCGATGACAGAACACTAATGGTTCTGAAATTTGCCCGCAATGCAGACTGATTTGCTGCGGTTCTTTTTTTTGAGCGCATCACATTTAACCATCGCGTCTCTCAATCTATTATACTCGGTCCGAATGACCTCGGAGACGCTACAGTAAAACTGGACACAGTCTAGCCCACGATCCGAAAACGGGGACGGTCTTCTGTTGAACCGCCGCGCACTTTATGCTGCCCAGACCAGTCCTGTGGTGCGTCGTTCGCAATTTCAATGCAGGAATCCGGCTTTTCCGGCGGTGTTAATTTTGGTGCAGAGCTGACGTTGATTCCAGCGTCTGCTTTCGATTTATTCTTTCCCATCGGCTGCAGTACCGGTTTTTGAATCCAGCGATTCATTCTCAACAGTTGCGAACGTGGTGCCGTGATCGGGAAATGGGAACAACGATAGCTGGTCTGCAACTGGTTACTCCACATGCCGGACAGTCTGTTCCCCACCAATCCCAGGTTGAGTGATGGTTCTCCATCCTGAATAGACTGTTGTACCATTCGCGTTATCAGGGTGGTGATGACTTCCCGGGGGGCAGTATCGCGGCGGCCTACAGCAAGATAATCTGTTCCAGTGCCGTGTTGAAGACCGTAGGCACAGGCAACCAGCGAATGGTTTACAAACAGCGCATCTATTCTGGCCGTACCCGAGCGAACTGCTGGGCCGTGGATGTCATGCAGGAATGAAAGCTTTTTGTTCTGCGAGAAATGACCTCCAGCGATATTCAGCTGATTTCCATCCAGGAAGTTCATCCTTTGGAATTCTGCCCAGAGGTCCCAGCGTGGGTTCCAGCCGGGGGCTGAAGGATCTTCCAGTCGCGAACGATAAAATGCAATCGGTCCCTGTTTACGGGACAGTTGATCTGCTTTAGCAATCTGCTGTTGAGTTTTATCAGTGCGCGAAGCCAGATAGTCTTCCCAGTTTGTTTCACTGGTGTTGATCAGAGGGCTTTTCTGCCAGACACTCTGATTGCTTTGAAATCCGACGGACTTGAAGGAGTTCAAGGTGCGTTGACGGTCATGACCTTCCTGGTCGATATATCTTAAATCGATCAGATCCCAGTCACGCCTGGAAGCATGAACGTGTCTCATTGCAGTGACCATGGTAGCAGCGGGATTTGAACCAATCTGCCCGTAAAATGTTCCCCAGCCATCCAGTGGGTATGTTAAAACGCGCACGGTGCCGATTTTGGTAGCCACTGGTTTCACTACCAGGGGGACAATGCCGATGATTTTGTTCCCCAGCGTCACAAACAGAATCCGTAGTTTCTGGTTGTGACCAAAGTGGTTCCAGTAATGTTCCAGCCATTCAGGAGAATGAGCAAACGTAGCTCCTTTGGTCTTTCCCAGCAGAGCACGCCAGGCCAGTCGAAAATGATCGAGGCGATCGATATCGTTGATTTCGGCAACTGTGATCATGGCTACTCCGGTTCCGGTAATGACAGGCAACAATTAAGTACATCAGGAAATGCACTAAATTGCAACAATCATGCCAGTGATGAGGAAGACCAGAAGACAGCGATCCGTTTCAAAATTATCGAAGCGAGCCCGAGAAAACTTTTGATGTAACCTGCTGGCTACCATCGGCTTTCACTTAGGCACCAACAGGACATTGGGTATTGAGCATTGTCAGCCCCGTTCCACTCTGGCAATTATGCGTTGACTTAAAGCAACACCGAATCTGCTCAGGTGGCAGAAAAGCAACATCCCCCTGCAACTGGGATTCAGCTGTTGAGTTTCTTCAATGCTTCTTCAGCCGCTTTTTGCACGCGTGGATCTTTGTCTTTCACCGCGGTTTTCAGAGCCTGTGTGATTTCTGGGGTTTTGATTCCAAATTCTCCCAGGCTGATGGCAGCTTCGACTCGAGCATCCGGGTTAGGGTGTTTTGTGAGCAGGTCCGTCAGGGCCGGAATAGCTGCTTTGGCTCTGGCGGGACTCGGATCGATTTTTGTTAAAGCCCAGAGAGTTACTGCGTTTTCCTGTTCGTTATGTAATTTGAGTTCTTTTTCCAGCAGGGGAACAGCCGACTCAGAGAGTTTGCCAAAGCGTGCCAGGGCATACGTGGCAACCACTCGCAGAACCATATCTTCAGAGTTTACATAGGGTTTGATCAGAGGAATGGCAGCAGATGCGGGAGGACCGATTTCTGCCAGGGCCGTAATGATTTCAAAGGTGACGCGCTGGTCTTGCTCGGTCTTGAGCGCTTCTTTCAGACTGGGAACAGCAGATTTTGCCAGTGGGCCGGACAAGGCAATGGCACTGGCTGCCTCTCTGCGGAGCAGCGCGTTTTCATCGGAGAGTGCCTTGATCAGACCGGGTAACGCGGCGTTCACAGCTTCTGGGTTGGTGGGATCTTCTCTCAGGAGTGCCCAGGCACACACGAGTCGAAAGCGTTCATCATCTGAATCTGACTCAGCGTATTTTTTAATGAGTGGCAATGCTTTTTTGCTGCCTATTTTCGAAAGCGCATAAACGGCTTTATTTCTGGTTGTGCCCGTGCTGTTTTTCAGAATCTTGATCAGCTCAGGTTCTGCTTTGATTGCTTTGGGGCCAATTTCTCCCAGGCTGACGATGGCGGTCTCACGGATATCCGTATCATCTGATTTTGTCAGTTTCAGCAGTTCTGGAATGGATTCTTCCGATTCAGTACCAATTTCACCCAGAACATGAATCGCCAGAAGTTTGAGAGAAGAGTCTTCATTTAACAGTTTAGTGACTTCAGGAACGGCTGCTTTACCAATGGATGCCAGTGCAGAGGCGCTGGTGAGAGTTAAGGCGGTTGGGCCGTCCTGCATTGCTTTTGCCAGTGCTGGTACGGCAGAAGAAGCATCAGGTCCAATCGAACCCAGGGCAGAGGCAGCATCCAGTTTGACATTCAGTTCCGAATCAGCCAGTAGTTTGATTAACTCGGGGACGGCTGATTTGGCAGCGCTGCCGAAATTTCCTAATGCAATCGCGGCATGGGCCCGCACTTCGGAGGATGAATTCTTTAACAGGGGAGTTAATGCAGGCACGACTTCATCAGGTTTGGCAGAGATGGCGCCCAATGCATTGGCAGCATGCCAGACCAGTTCGGGGTTTTCTACTTTCAATGCTTTAATCAATGTGGGGATCGCCGCTTCACCTTGAGCCCCCATGTGAGCGAAAACATCACAGATTTGCTTACATTGTTCTGTGTGATTTTCTTTGTACTCTGTTTTCAGTTGTTCCAGAAGAGGTTCGACAGCGGGAGCTCCTAATTCAGCAAGGGCAACTGCTGCACTGGAGTGTATTTCATTAATCGGAACATGCAGACTGTCAACAAGGACTTTAATAATGCGTTGCAGGTTTTCTTTATTTCCGGGATCAACGGCCCAGAGGGTGCGGGCAGCAGCGATTTTCAGATAGGAATTATTGCTTTCCAGCAGTGGCAGGATTTGTTTGGCCGCCGGTTTCGATGCAGAACCAATCCCCCGTAGTGCCTGCAATGTGTTGTATTTCAGAATGATGGAATAGCCACGTAAAATTTTAGCAAGTTCCGGTACAGCAGCTGATGCAGCTGGTCCAATTTTTCCGAGAGCAATAATGGCTTCACTCCGGGCAGCGACAGAACCCGCTTTGACGACTTCAATCAATGCCGGGACGGCAGGTTTGGACAAAGGCCCTAACTCTCCCAGACGATGAGCGGCTAACGCCTGCTGTTCTTCGTTATCGCTGGCCAGATCTTTTATCAGAGGGGCGATATCAGGGGCTTGAGCAGAAACGATTCCTGATGTGAATAAACTGACGCCCAGAAAAAGCACTGTCGTAAGTAGTTGACGCATAAGTCAAGTTCCTGCTAATCATCGTTGCGAATACCAGATTCTCAGAAAGTAAAGAATTCATATTACCTTCAGAAGAAAGACTGGCGAAATAGAAAGGAGAACATTAAACTGTTACATTATAGATATCATGATCTGAGTTCAAAAATCAAGTAATTCTGATCAGATTCATCAGGAAATCATAGAAGCCTGTCTTCAGGGAAAAAAATTCCCTCATAGAGTCAGGTCCACTATCAATTTATGCTCAGGGGTAAGAGATGAAACCAGTGATGCACAAGATGACCCTGTCCGGTTTATGTTTAACGATCCTGTTGTCGACAGGTTCCATGGTTCAAGCGGCTGGTCCCTTCTTCCCGAGACAAACGGTTTATAATTTTGGTGGCGGCTACAGCCCCACTGCTTTTTACGGTTACCGTGGTAGATATGGTGGCGGCTACTATGGCGGTTACCCTGGTTATTATGGAGGCTATTACAACGATGGCTCCTCTCTGATTCGTGCCCAGGGGCAGGCTCAGGTTGATCAATCCAAAGCCATGGTCAATTATCAGGAAGCTAACAGTAAATATATCGATAACCAGAAGAAGCTGGCTGAAACCTATGTGGCACGCCAAAAAGCACTCCGCGAGTCAATTCATGAAAAGGCGGAAATCGATAAAGAACTGGCTCAGCAAAAACAGGCTGCGATTGAAGCACAAAAGGAAAAGAATCTCAAACTGCAGGAATCCGGTTTGAGTCCCTATTACAATGCAGCTTCCTCCCAGGATAGTGAAACCCTGAACGCCAGCCAGCTCAATCCGGCAACAGGTAAAATCTCGTGGCCTGAATCTCTGATGGGACCAGAATACGCCGAATCACGTCAAAAACTACAGGAACTCTATTCCTTGAAGAATTCCACCGGCATCACATCCAGTCTGTCGCAGGAAATTAATGACGAAGCCGTCAAAATGAAAAGTATTCTGCGTGGCCAGATCAAAACCATGCTGCCTAACGATTACCTGGCTGCACGCGGATTCATTGAGGGCCTCATCAATATGGGAAAAACTTCCCGGACAGGTTGATAAAGAATTTCTACCGCATGGCCTTCACTTTTACTCTCAAGCATGCGCTCACGATCCCGGTTGAAGTTGATTCGATCAATCATGCAGCGGTCCAGCAGCTCTCGGCAGATGAGGTGCGTGCGCTGCCAGTGCTCCAGGGAAATCAACGGGCTTCCCTCGCTGACTTTTTTGATGTGAAACAGTCCGCCAGTGAAGCGGATCTGATGGTCTGGGTCGGGGATTGCTCGCGAGTCAAAGCCATTGGTGCTGAGTTAAGCTCCGGTGTCATTCGCATTGAGGGAAATGCAGGAATGCATCTGGGCCGGGAGATGTCCGGCGGTCAGATTCAGGTTCAAGGTGATGTGGCCGATAACCTGGCGACTGCGATGCGAGGCGGAGAAATCCAGATCGCAGGGAATGCCGGTGATCTGGTCGGAGCAGCCTGGCCTGGCAGTAAACGGGGCATGAATGGTGGTACGATTCTGATTCGCGGTAATGCCGGTAGAGAAGCAGGTCACCGAATGCGGCGGGGAGTGATTGTCGTTGGAGGCGATTTAGGTGATGCAGCCGGTTTTGATATGATTGCCGGTTCCATTTTTTCGTTTGGGAAAATCGGTGTCTGTCCCGGTGCCGGCATGCGACGGGGAACGATTGCTGCATTGGGTACTGTTGCTGAACCCGAGTTGTTGCCGACGTTCAAGTATTCCTGCCAGTACCGACCCGCCTGGTTGTCGTTTTTTCTACACGAGTTAAAATCCGTCGGCTTTCCGGTCCCAGAGGATTGTCTGAATGCAGAATATCGTCGCTACTGCGGTGACTTTTTGACACTTGGCAAGGGAGAAGTTCTGGTCCGCCAGTGAAAAGTTTGACCGCTTTTGACAGCCTGCGTTCCTTCTGATTATGTCTGATTCACAACGAAATATTGCCGACCGTTTAAAACAGTCCGCACAAGCCTGGCCTTTTCAAAAAGCCGTCGTCTTTCCTGCAGGGCAGGATAAACAGGGCCGCTATACTTACAGCAGTCTCACGTTTCAGCAACTGGATCAGGAAAGTGATCGACTGGCGCGGGGGCTGATTCAACTGGGGGTGCAACCCGGAACGCGAATGGCGTTGATGGTACGCCCCAGCCTGGAATTTATCGCGTTGACCTTTGCATTATTCAAAGCGGGCGCGGTCATCATTCTGATTGACCCAGGCATGGGCAGAAAAAATATCATGCGCTGCCTGGCGGAAGTCGAACCCGAAGGCTTCGTGGCGATCCCGCTGGCACAGCTGATCCGTAAACTGAAACAACGTTCTTTTCCCAAGGCACATCTGAATGTGACGGTCGGCAAGCCGGTGCTAACTTCTGGTAACGATTATGAATGGCTGCTGGGAGGAGAGTGGGAACCTTTTGAAATGGTTCAGCGTTCTGTTACCGATCCTGCTGCCGTGATCTTTACAAGTGGGAGCACCGGTCCCCCCAAGGGAGTGGCTTACGAGCATGGCATGTTCTGGTCTCAAGTGGACCTGCTCCGCGATTACTACCAGATTCAGCCAGGTGAAGTGGACCTGCCAGGCTTTCCGTTGTTTGCACTCTTCAATTCAGCCATGGGTGTCACGACCGTGGTTCCCGATATGGACCCGACGAAGCCGGCGCAAGTCGATCCGGAGAAAATTATCCGACAGATTAACGATCAGGGAGTCACACAGGCGTTTGGTTCTCCGGCAATGTGGAATCGAATTGGCCGCTATTGTGAACAGCATCAGATTCAGCTCCCTTCACTGAAACGGGTGTTATCTGCGGGAGCCCCGGTTCCCGTGCATGTGATCCAGCGGATGCGGCAAACATTTACGAATTCCGAAACAGACATCAATACCCCTTATGGGGCAACAGAATCGCTGCCGGTGGCTTCGATCTGTGGTCGTGATGTCCTGGAGAAAACATCCGAACAGACTCAGTCCGGAGCAGGCACTTGTGTCGGAACGCCGTTTCCCGGAGTCCAGGTGAGAATCATTCAGATTCATAACGAACCAATTGGATCGATCGAACACGCCGTTGAGTTACCTGCAGGTGAGATTGGTGAAATCATTGTACAGGGGCCGATGGCGACCCGTGAATATTTTCAGCGACCCGAAGCGACACAACTGGCGAAAATACCAGACGGCGATCGGTTCTGGCATCGAATGGGAGATGTCGGATATCGGGATGCGGAAGGAAAACTCTGGTTCTGTGGACGTAAGGCACACATGCTGGAGACCAGTCTGGGGGCCATGTTCACAATCTGTTGTGAAGCGATTTTCAACCAGCATCCACGGGTCTATCGCAGTGCGCTGGTCGGGGTCGGTTCAAAACCGAATCAGAAACCGGTGATCATTGTCGAGCCGGAGCAGGGGGACTTTCCCGAAAACCAGGCTGACCGGGATCGCTTCACACAGGAACTGCTGGAATTAGGAAAAGCGAACGCGTTAACCGAATCGATCGAGACAATCCTGTTTCATCGTTCTCTGCCAGTTGATATCCGGCATAATGTCAAAATCTTTCGTGAGAAATTAACTCCCTGGGCAGAGAAGCAGGTCAAATGAATGTACTGGTGACCGGGGGAGGGGGCTTCCTTGGATTGTATATCGTCGAGCAACTAGTGGCTGCCGGGGAAACGGTACGCGTGCTTTGTCGTGGTGAATACCAGCGGCTGAAAGAACTGGGTGTGGAAACCGTTCAAGGCGATATCCGCGATGCGACCACAGTCGAACGGGCCTGCGAAGGAATCGAGACCGTTTATCATACCGCCGCTGTTTCCGGCATCTGGGGGCCCTGGGATTACTTTTACAGCATTAATACTCGAGGGACTCTGAATGTCATTGCCTCCTGTCAATCGCAGGGCGTGACGCGACTGGTTTATACGAGTTCACCCAGTGTTGTCTACGACGGTTCTGCCCATGAGAATGCTACCGAGTCCCTGCCTTACAGCGAACATTTTCTCTGTCATTATCCACATACCAAGATGCTGGCCGAACGTGCCGTGCTGCAAGCCAACGGTGAAAACGGACTCGCTACAGTTGCGCTCAGACCACATCTGATCTGGGGGCCTCGTGATAATCATCTGATCCCCCGATTGATCCAACGCGCCAGGTCAGGACGCTTGCGACAGGTAGGAGAAGGAACCAATCTGATTTCGATGAGCTACGTGGAAAATGCAGCCGCGGCCCATCTCCAGGCAGCGGCACGACTCTTTCCCGATTCCCCTGTTGGAGGTCAGGCTTATTTTATCAATGAGCCCGAACCGGTACTGATGTGGGAATGGATCAATCAATTGCTCGTTGAAGCGGGACTGCAGCCTGTCAAAAAACAGATCTCCACGAAAGCGGCTAACCGAATCGGCAGCGTTCTGGAGTTTGTTTTCCGGGTTCTGCATCTGCCTGGAGAACCGCCGATGACCCGTTTTCTGGCGTCTCAACTCAGCAGTTCCCACTATTATGATGTCAGCCGTGCGCGACATGATTTCGGCTACGAACCTTGTGTCAGTTTTGAAGAAGCGATGCGGCGGATGAAGCCTGAATTGCAGCGACTGGCTGCACACTAGTTCTGTCAGAACCCGACTGGATCCTGCAGGTAATTGGACACAAAGGTGGGAATCTCTCTTGGTGAAATTCAGGAGAATGAGTAAACTTGCGGCGAACAGCGGTGCAATGGGCTTTAGTTTAATCTATCTCGATCAGAGATCTGGCAGGCCCTGGAATTCAAATCATGTGAATGGAGTGGAAAATGGAGTCGTTCGATCTGTCCGAACATGGAATCAACGTAGACTGGGTAATGCGCAATCCAGATCCGTCAATGTTGTATGAAGAAGCCATTCGCTTTGAACCAGGTGCTTCGATTTCCGATACAGGTGCATTGATTGCCTACTCGGGTGAGAAAACAGGGCGTTCTCCCAAGGATAAACGGGTTGTCAAACATAAAAATTCCTCCGATGATATCTGGTGGGGCGATGTGAATTACCCCCTCGATCAGCACGCGTTCTTCTGTAACCGGGAACGCGCGACCGATTATCTGAATATCTGTCCGCACCTGTATGTGATCGACGCCTTTGCCGGCTGGGATCCCGAGTATCAGATTAAAGTCCGCGTGATCTGCTCGCGCCCCTATCATGCGCTGTTCATGCATAACATGCTGATTCGTCCGACCGAAGAGCAATTGAAAGATTTCGGTAAACCGGACTATGTGATTTACAACGCCGGTACCTTTCCTGCGAATCGTTTTACGACGGGTATGACTTCCAAAACCAGTGTGGACCTCAGCATTGAAGATGGCGAGATCGTCATTCTGGGAACCGAATATGCGGGCGAAATGAAGAAAGGCATCTTCACGGTCATGAATTACCTGATGCCAAAGCGGGGCATCCTGTCGATGCACTGTTCCGCGACCGCGGATCGCCAGACGGGTCGTTCTTCCGTATTGTTCGGTCTGTCCGGAACGGGGAAAACGACACTCTCTGCAGATCCCAAGCGGTTCCTGATCGGCGATGACGAACACTGCTGGACAGATAACGGAATTTTCAACATCGAAGGGGGCTGTTACGCCAAAGCGATTTATCTCTCGCGGGAAAATGAGCCGGAAATCTTTCAGGCGCTGCGCTACGGAGCCGTTCTGGAAAACGTAGTCTATGATGAAGCCCGGCATCATGTCGATTTCGATGACACCAGTTTCACACAGAATACCCGCGGGGCTTATCCGATCGAGTATATGCCCAGTGCGAAAATTCCCTGCCTGGCAGACCATCCTAATGATGTGATCTTCCTGACCTGCGATGCCTTTGGCGTTTTGCCTCCAGTCAGTCGTCTCACACCCGAACAGGCCATGTATCACTTTATCAGCGGCTATACAGCGAAAGTCGCCGGAACCGAAATGGGAGTCGATGAGCCGGAAGCCACCTTTTCTCCCTGTTTTGGCGGGCCGTTCCTGGTCTGGCATCCGGGGAAATACGCCGACCTGCTGGCTGAGAAAATCAGGAAGTACAACGCCAACGTCTGGCTGGTCAATACCGGCTGGAATGGTGGCGCCTACGGCGTGGGAAATCGTATCAGCCTGAAAGACACGCGGGCGATTATCGATGCCATTCATTCCGGAACCCTGGTGCATGCACCGACCGAAGTCGATCCCATTTTTGGAACCGCCACCATTACGAAATGCCCCGGCGTGGATGATCATATTCTGGTACCGCATTCTTCCTGGGACGATCAGAACTCCTATAAAAATACGGCAATCAAACTGGCAACCGCCTTCAACGACAACTTTATGAAATACGCATCCGGTGTTTCAGAAGAAGTCCTGGCAGCAGCTCCGCGGGTCTGATTTTCACTGGACTGAACTGGTGAACTCGTTTTAAGCGAAGGGGAATACGAAATCGTCGTGCTGGGGAGCACTCTGACGCTTGTTTGAGAAGAATCGAATCGAATGATCCTTTCAATTCTTATTTTGTATTTTCTTTCGCCAGTGACTTGAGAGACGACCTGACATCTTCCAGCGTACCGACAGCAACCAACACCTGGAATGAATAATCGCCGGCGGCGACTCCCTCTGGATTCTTGACCCGAAAAACGCAGTTCCATTTCACCACTTTTGCAGCCGGGAAACGAAATCGGCCGTAACCCACCTGCTCAAAGCCGGGGGAGGGCTGAGCGGGAGAGAAAACGCCCATCGCGTACTTGCCGTCTCGCGTGCTCAGGATGACGGGATCGTTCTGTTCGCCTGGCCCGTCGTCCAGAGGCAGCAGTTTCCCGGTCTGCGGATTAAATTTCCAGAACTGTTCAAACTCAGCAGGCATGTACCCCGTCAGTGCTTCAAACTGGGCATGGTTGTGCCGCTCTCCTTGGGGGATCGTGAACGTGACGCGATAATCGAGCACCTGATCGAGACCCTGGTAGCCGATTCGAACCTGCTTGGAAATCTGATGTTTGGAAAGAATACTGGTATTGAGTGCCGGCCTGCCGGATGATTTCTGTCCCGGCGCCAGCCAGAACGCCATCTGGGTCGTCGAATGCAGTTCGTTGTCGCGTGCCTGTAAACGGAGTAATTTACTGGAGGACGTGGGTCCCACGCCATCAGAGCGCGAGCCCGCTTCGGTGGGATTAAAACGCTCCGCCCAAAATTCGCCTGGCTGTCCACAGTCAAAGCTGGCAGCAGACTGCAGTTGTCTGCCATGATCAAAACTGTCGATGAATTCCTTGCCATTCCAGGTCAGCGAATGAATGGCGCCCGCCAGGCGATTGGTTGTAGTGATCACAATTTCCGAATCACCGGCTTTACCTCGGACCACAGCATTGCCCTCAGGAGCAGCCTGACAGTGATTGAAAAAGCAGAAGAGCAGATTCAGGATCAGTAAACCGCGATAGCAGAAGCGTGTGCTACACAAATGGATCAACATTCAAATGTCCTTCTGAAAATTAAGATCACGGAATCACGCCGGACAAACAGAATCTGCATTGGAATTTCATTATATCGAAACCGGGTAGCCCCGAATGCAATTCGGGGTTGTCGCAGACAACAGGAAACCGTCAGGGGATTCGCACAATTCAGGATAATAGATCCGACCTGCATTGAGAGTTTCATTATAGCCAGCGTCCTCAAAGTGCATATGTTAAAACAGTCAGACCTGAAAACGAATCACCACCACTGACCAGATCAGACTTGACCCCGGCGCGCCGCT
>TARA_R110001592_G_scaffold316202_2_pt1 | contig 47671 bp, 44 predicted proteins | sample TARA_R110001592 | Tara Oceans TARA_R110001592 (sample SAMEA4398387) | marine metagenome | biome: Polar Biome; feature: [SRF] surface water layer (ENVO:00010504); material: water (ENVO:00002006), including particulate matter (ENVO:01000060) such as... | depth 5 m | reverse complement strand
TGCGCATACTCAAAGCAAAAAAACACCGGCAGTGCCATTCGTGTCAGCTCTGTGCTGATTATGAAAGTTGTTATAAACTGAGCCTGGCTAAAATTGCTTTAGAATCTGCGATAGCCTGTCATTAGAACGCAACACATTTAACCATAGCGTCTCCCGAGCTATTATCATGTTTCAATGAGTCTTGAAGACGCTGCAGTAAAACTGGATACACTCTAATAGAATTTATGAAAGGATCTTAAAGTAATGAAACGTGTATTAGTATTATGTACGGGTAACTCCTGTCGTTCGCAGATGGCGGAGGAACTGTGGGAAAACCTGGGAGCGGGTGAATGGCAGGCTGAATCCGCTGGTTCCAATCCCTCCGGATATGTGCATCCACTGGCGATTGAAGCCATGAAGGAACTGGACATTGATTTGTCCCAGAACACGAGTAAACACCTCAAACAGTTTACCGATCAGCAATTTGATCTGGTGGTGACAGTTTGTGATAACGCGAAGGAATCGTGTCCCGTTTTTAACGGCGCCACCCAGACACTGCACTGGCCTTTCGATGATCCTGCGGATGCAACGGGATCGGATGAAGAAAAAATGAAAATGTTCCGTCGTGTACGGGATGAAATTAAAACCAAAATCCAAAACTATCTGAATAACTGAATTCTTTACAGAAAGGGTGTTATCCAATGAATCAAAAATCAGCCGCCGAGTTTCCCGGCCAGTTTCGTGTGCATATTGCGTTGACCGTTTCAAATCTGGAACAGTCAAAACAGTTCTACAACATTTTGCTGGGGGTAACGCCCAGTAAAGAACGTCCGCGGTATGCCAAATACGAACCTCAGGATCCTTCCGTCAATCTAACCCTCAATGAAACAGAGGATGCAGTTCAGTTAGAGGGTGGATCGGCCCATTTTGGGATCCAGGTCAAATCAGTAGAAGAAGTCCACGCTGCCATCGAACGGTTCAAAGCTGCGAATATCCAGACTGTTACGGAAGAAGCAACCACCTGCTGTTACGCCGTCCAGGACAAAGTCTGGGCCATCGACCCGGATGGGCACAAGTGGGAAGTCTTTGTGGTGCTCGAAGCCGATGCGAAAGATGAACTTTATGCACAGTCGGGTTGCTGTGGACCGGAAATGGTGACGTTGAAAGACTGTAACAGTTCACAGTCTAATCCTGCTTAAGGTCAACCCACCTGGCATTGTAGATGATACCGTTATTTTTGTTCGGAGAGGCATCAAATAGCATGTCTTTCTCGGGTTTGGCAAAGTCGAACAGTACGACCGTTTCTGCATCTGATTTGAAACGGTCTGCTGGTTCGAATTCTTTGTCATAGCGGGCGACTTTTGAAATGCGAAACATCCGCATGACGCCTTTACCGAACAGGGCTGCTGGTTTTGTCTGCGTGTCTTCCCACTTTTCCTGAGCTCCCAGAAAGAACAGTCGGCTTTCATCAAAGGGGCCAGGAGCGGGAGCAGTCGTTTGATGGATCAGTTTACCATTCAGGTACAAAGACTGTTGGAATTCATCATAAACCATCGCAATATGATCCCAGCCTTCAATCGAATTGGGATCAACGGGAATGGAATGATTCATCCCATTGTCACTTTCCCAGCCAGTGGAGTGCCCTTTCGCACGAATGGAGATCCAGATGCTGTTTTCGGGGTCTCCCTGTTTTCCCTGGCAGCAGATCCGGCCCGACCAGTCTTTGACCCAGGCTTCGATTGTAAATTCAGGGTACTCTTCCAGTTCGATATGAGGGAAGGTGACGTAACTGTTTTTTCCATCGAACTCTAATCCCTGCGTTTTTTTATCAGTTGCAGCTTGCTCTGGTTCTGCAGCCATCAATGCCAAAGCGAGGCTCAACGAAAATACAGCCATTAAAAATGATTTAAATTTCATACAGAAAGTCCTGTTTTCAGATCAGAAGATCGGGGATCAATGCATGATAGAACAGAACACCCGTGACACAAGAATTTGTCTGAAAAATTCACATTTATCGTAACCTGACAATTAGTATGTTTAACGTTTTCAGGTTAGGCAAATATCAGGGAGCGTGTGTCTGCATAGGAGTCAAAGCGGCATTCTTCTGCCATCCAGGCAGGAATCGCAGACTGCTCGTGCAGCAGTTGTACCGCTTTATAGCGACAGATTTCACAGGGAGTGAACCGGTAGATGACCATCGCCAGACGGGAGCGGTCTGCCGTCGGATTTTCTTTTAGCACTTCGATCAGGTCTCCGAGCACACTGTGTTTTTCCCAGGCATCGTCGGGCAGTGTGAGTGCTGCCAGCAGTCTGTTTTCGTCACCAGCCTGGTAATTTCTGATAAACAGACTGAAGAGACAGACAGGCTGGTTCTCGTTCAACTGCCGATTGGCAAACTCGCGGATTTCGGGATGACTGTTGTTAGCGAGTGCAACCCAGGCTCTCCGCTGCAATTCGGGATCGGGATGCTGGCAGAGTTCAATCAGGCGGGAGTCGAATTCGGGGAGTGCCCGGTTGGCAAAGACTTTGATCAGGTTGAGGAGAACGACTGGCTCCTCGCTGGACTTGAGTGCCTGATGGACTTTGTTCAACTCTCCCGGGTCAGCCTGCATGCCCCAGCTGCGAAACCAGGAACAGTGTGTCTTTCCCCGTGCGGCCTCGAGAACTGTTTCGACAGAGGCCTCTTCGGTTTGCTGGGCCTGCTGTTTTTTACGGTGACGCTGCTTCTGCTGTTTTCGCTCGGCCTTCTCCCGTAACTGCTGTTGCCAGCTCTCAAAGAATCGATTGAGATCCGGGTCAGACGTGGAGTTCAGTAACTCGTGGATTCGTGTTTCCCCGAAGAGCTCGCCGGCTTCTCTCAGAAGTGACTCCTCGGGCCAGTCCCAGTCGATGTGCTTGAGTTGTGCTCCCCTGGATTTTGCGGCACTCAAAAAGCCGCGTTCTCCCTCCAGTGCCAGCAGTTCCGCTTCCCCCAGAAAATCATAGTCTGCTGCTGCGAGTGGTTTTTGAGTGACGATCTGATACAGCAGATCTCGAAACGCAGCATCGCCGCTGGCAGCATAGTGTTGTGCCAGCTTGCATAACTGTCTGGCATTTTCCGGATCAGACAGATTATGCAGTGCATGCAGCAGCGGGACGCGGATCGTGTTGCAAAAGCCGGCGACGTTGATGATTTCCCACAACCAGTCGCCCCGCAGGTCTTCGCACATGCGGTCATAACGCAGATCCTGCAGGCACGCTTCCTTAAGTGGTGCCTCTGTAAGCATTCCTTGTTCTGCCCAGAGCCGGGCTCGTCCCAGACCTTTCGCCAGCGCATCGCGCTGTTCTGCAGGTGTGGGGACGGGGGGCGGTGAAACGTCAGAATACTTCAATCATGCTCCTTTCCGGTTTGCGAGACGGATTCGGAACAGCAGATCATTCAACGCTGCACCCGAACTCGGCTGTTCGGGCAGGCTGGTGGTTTCCATCGCCTGTTCCAGCTCACCCACGATCCGCTGGTATTCGCGTCCATGGAACTCCATGTCGGCGGCATCCAGCGTGGAACGTTCAGTACCTTCCAGCTTGCGTTCGATCAGTTCGGGGATGTAGGACAGCTGCGCTTCTTCGTTCAAGTGGATCAGGTTCGGTTCCACTTTACTGGTGCGCATCAGATGCAGACCGGTGAGCAGGACCCGATACACGTAGAGCAGGGGCTTGACCCGGGGCGGATCTTCCTTCTGAAACAGTTTCCACTGTGTGGCCGCGAAGCCCAGATAATGATACGCGTGATACTTCGTCACACAGCCGGGCGCCAGCGCTTTCAGCTCTTCAAACTCGGGAGTGGCGTGCAGGACCAGCGGCGAGAGCAGTTGCTCCAGCACGTAGCCATTCTTTTTGAGCATGAGTTGAAAGAACTTGCCCACATCGTGTGTGACCAGATCGATTTCCAGGCCGTCATCAACGCGCGAACGCTCTACCGTGACCTGTCCTTCTTTCAGACCGATCACGGTCTCCAGCGGCAGCAGATGCACGCCGCGCAGGTCGTAATCGGAATCGGGAGAAGGAAAACCATAGATATGTGATCCACTAATAGTAGCGAACAGCAGAGGATAAGGATGTTCGTTGAGCTGATTTTCAAGTCGGGGATCGAAGTTCATGATGATTCTTCTTGTGGAACAGGACGAAATTCATGGATGACGTCAATCGTTCCCGTGATGTGCTGATTAAATTCTTGCAGGTCCTCTGACGGAATCCAGTATTCTTTCAGATCGCGACCACCTGCTTCCTGAGGCTCGTATCGGCTCAGATAGTCAAATTCGACGTCGAACTGCAGCACATAGCCTACATAGCCCGAATTGGGATCTTTTGTGTTCCAGTCCCGGGCGATCATAATCGCATACTCTTCCGTGAGCACAGGATAAAAAATCGGTTGCCAGTATAGCCGAGGTGGAAACTCTCTCCAGCCGGACGCCTGGATTAAATCGAGTTCCTGTTGCCCGACAGGTCGAAAGAGTGTGACAGTTTGTTTTCCATTCATGGCAGTTCTTCCTGCGTCGCCAGTCGACGTGCTTTGATGAGATAGTGATTCGCAGTTTCATAATCGGGGCGGGCCGGTAGACGGGTCTGCTCCAGCGCCTGCTCAAATTGTTTGTGCAGGCTCTTCCGCCATTTCTCGGTTTCGTCCCAGGGGACTTCACCCCGCTTGATCGCCAGCAACTGTTCCCGGTGTGGTCCCACATCGACAACGACATAGCCTTCGCGCAGGAGCGTGACTCCCGAGATCAACAACCGGATCAGGTGCATCACATGTTTCCATTTGACTTTGCCCTGGTTCTTGATATCGGTCTGCATCTTTTTGAACTGAGACATCACATAACCGTTGTAGGTCTGATAGACGACGCGCGTCAGAAAGATATCCCGCATATCCAGCAGTTCCTGGCCGAGGGGCGTAACCTGTTCGACCAGGGGAGTATAGAGGCACTCCAGGACATTCGGGTTCGCTTTCAAAGCCAGGACCAGAAACTTCTGCAGCTCCCAATAGGTTTCCTGCGTTTCGTGACAGTCGAGCTGTTCAGGGACGCCGTACAGAGACCACTGCAGATCAGCGGGGGGCAGATAGATGCCTCGATAATCGGTATCGGACTGCTCATCCTCGAGACTGAAGGCCCGGGAGCCAATGATGCACTTGAAGATCACGCGGGAGAACAGGTCACTGCGATTCGCGTTGATCTCGCTGTTGCCGATCTCACCTTCTTTATATTGGGCCAGCAGCGTCAGCTCGTCCGCTTTGAGGGCGACTTCGACACCATCGGGAAATTTAACGCGATACGAGTGATCCAGGTCACGCGGCGCACGCACCACCACACCGACCGATCCCCGCGGATGCTGCGTACGACCGTTCGGCCCAATGATATCCCGGACTGTCACCACCTGTGTGCCATCAGAATAGATCAGGTTCGGCTGATAGTGGACGCGCTTGTTCATGGTTTCACTCTGTCTTTTTTTGATTAATCTTACATCAATTCCTGTTCAACGTCACAGTATGAGCCTCGGTCAGTGTGGGAGGTTCGACTTTTTCGTCAGGTTGTGAAGCGCCGGAGCCAGTACAGCCAGATCGGCAATGAACTGCAGCGAAGCCTGTTCGCTGAGCCGTTTGTCGTCTGCCGTCCCCGTAGAGCCGAACAGATGAGGTGTTCGCGGATATTTGACAAATTGATCATGGGAACTGCCCATCGGTCCGGACTCTCTTTAACAAAAGTGAAGGGGATGTATCAAATTCAGCCGTTTCAGCATGCGCAGACTCTCTGTGTCGATTCTGGCAGAAAACGGCTGACGTGAAAACTCAGTGACGGAAAACCGGCACACGGTGATTCCTGCGCACGGTTGTTATTCTCTGAAAAAAGTGATTGCGGTTCACGCCGTCAAAAGCAGCCCCGCGTGAGGCAGCACTTTTTGAAGCGCTTGCCGGAGCCACAGGGGCATAAATCGTTGCGGCCCAGTTTTTCTACGAGCAGCTTGTCGCCATGCACGATGCGGGTGCCCCGTTTGACCTGTGTTTCAGACGGGAAACCTGTGCGGCGTTTGCTCATCGTTTCAAAAAAAGGGCCGTTCGTCGAATTCGGAAAGGTTCATATCACACCTCCGCTGGGTCAGAGAACAGAATGGTTTGAGAAAGAGACACGGCAGCTTCAGTGAGGTTCGCTGAGATCATTGAAATCGCCTGCGCCTGTTGCCGCTGTTTCTGAAATTAAGATTAAGATTCGTAATCGGAATCCTGGTCTCCATAGATAATTCTGCGAATCGGTCCATCTTTGGAATCCATATCACCAGCATACATCCGTTTGTGTTCGGGAATGGCTTCATAAGCCTGTTTTAAACGTACTTTATTTTCGGGGGTTTGATTTTTCTGGTATTCCTGATGAACTAAGAGACAATGATGAATTGAACCAGGAACGCCGTTCAGTTTCAGTATTGAGTCCTCAATTTCTGACATAAAGTCTTCTGATGAGTAGACACAGGGATGGACTCCAGAGACTTCGAACCGACCCAAAGAATCGATTTCAATGGAAGTGTGATCGTCAATTTCATAGCAGAGTTCATTTGATTCCAACATCCTCTGGAGTTCATGGAGATCGACCAGTTTCTCCTCACCAAATTTGGGATGAACGTCGATCAAACCATCTGCATAGATGCGCAGAGGAACCAGATAAACCTGGCCCTGCTGTCTGATGAAGGCATATCTGGTTTCTCCTGCCGGGCTTTTTCCGGATTGATGCTTCCTTTGCGGAGTCGTTCTGATCCAACCATATTTGGCGTATCTGACTCCCTCTTTTACCTCGACATCTTCACCTTCAAAATCAATCAGATTCTGTTGCCCCGAATTCAGGCTCTGTAAATCGTTGCGTAATCTCTGGTGTAGTGAATTGGAGTCGTGTGACCAGCTTCCAGAAATGACCTTTCCATGAATAAGGCTGTGTGCACTAAAGTTGGCGCCATCCGGAATTCTGGGCGAGATCCAGCCGCTTTGGAATTTACGATCCAGAAAGTCCAGGTCCAGTCCACCCCAGGCATCAAACAGACCATTGGCGAATACTTTGAGTTCCGTGAAAAAAAAATTGCCATTTCTGATCAGCCCGGGGATGGCGATTCCCCGCTTTTCCCAGTCGAGCCGGGCAGCAGGGCGAAGAAGAGCAGAAGTGGTCATGAATTGATTTCCTTAAAAAACGCCGAACTCAAGCTCTAGATTGGTGTCGAACTTGCTGAAAAACGTAGCTGGGATTATATCATCTGCTCCCCAGCAATGACACGAGAACCGGAGACTGGTTCTCCCGTGTGTTTGTCTGAATATTGAACGACGAGGTGTTATTCATGCGAATCCGTACTGGTTTGATCTGACGAATCTGAAGCGAGCATATCTACTGCACTTTGTGCTAACGATATGGCTTTGGGGCGATGTATGCGCATCGCTGGTCTGATTATTCCTTATTTTCAGTACGGTATCATGATTTCTCAAAACCGAAAACATCACGCTGCCCGCAGGGTAGATGAACTGGTCACGCAATATGCCCGCTCCTCAGGGAAGGTGCGAAATCAGTACTGGCGTCTGATCGAAGTTATTCGCAGACGAACCAGCCTGCTCTCCCCACGCGTGGCTATCCAAAAGGCAGTCTGTCACATCGATCACGAACAGATTGTTAAAGCCTGTTACAGGATAGCGATGTATCGTCGTAACTGGATCAAACATCCAGAAACATGGCAGGTGGCCACGCAGAATCCGTTCCTGCAGATGCAATCTCTGGTTAAACACCTGTTTGATCGTTACCCCGTTCCGGATTACCTGGCGAAAGCATGGTGGTCAACTGAGAGCGATTACCTTTGGGGGATCACTCTTTACAGGTTTCTGGCGCAGGGCAAAAGCATTCGTCAGTTTCATTATCTGAAGAATCTGCATTTCACAAAACGAATGGCGGGCTTCTTTATGCACGCCCCGGTTGACCTGGCACCGCAGGCGGCGCTACGGTGGTCTCAGATTCTGGGCATGGGAGGAAACGAGCGACTGGCACGCGTTCTGATCCAGCGGTCTCGCTTAGATGAACTTGTGACTGATGAGCCTTTCTGGGAAACCGTCATTCGGTTTCTGATTCAGAATCAACCGATTTCTACTGATGAGATAGTGCAGATCGTCGAATTTATTTTTCAACAACGCTTTGACCTCGCAGAAAAGATTTGGGGAAAAGGGGCCGGTCCCTATCCGGTACAACCTGATTTTTCTTTGAAAGGTCGTTCGCTGATGTCGCTCCGGAGGCATATGGTTCACTGGAGATCAGATCTGATTGAAAAAGGGATGATGCCTCCGCCGGAAGTCGACCCACTCGATTTCCCCTGGCGGAGGAGTGCGATTGGTGAATTCAGGTGCGAACTCGAAGGGCAGATCTGGAGTATTGAGGAAGTCCTCACGCCGCGACAATTACAGATTGAAAGCAAGATCATGAATCATTGTGTGGAGACATATCTGAATGAATGTGTCCGCCGGAAAACCACCATCTGGTCGATGAAAGTCAAAGCCGGTCAGCGACGGCGGCGTCAGCTGACGATTGAAGTTCTACCTCAGAAGAAAGTGATATTCGAGGCGCGGGGAAAAAATAACTGTGAGCCCAACCCGACGGTCCGACAGGTTTTAAACCGCTGGGCGCTCCAGGAGTGTTTGACGTTCAGTAAATCGGTCTGAGGTCTTAGAAATCAATCAACTGCCGACTCCCAGGCAGATCATCATGACAATGATGATCTGCTCTGCAAACTGCCTGAACCCCGAATGCATATTGTGTGTCGTAGATCAAAATTCCAACCAGTTTCTAATCTCGAAAGGAGGAAAACGATGTTATACAGATCGGCTCTGAAACACAGACACAGGTTCAAACAAATAATTTCACATTATACAGAAACGACAGTCAGTCATGTCCTGCAGAAAAGGAACGTCCACAAAACAGTCAGCAGATCCTGAGCTGCTCGCGCATCTTCAGAGTCTCAACCTGAAGACGATCGGGGAGTATCGCCAGTGGTGCGTTGAAAATGGATTTCGCACCGGTCTGCGTAAGTCGCGACGACAACGTTGCGAAGAAATGTTATATTTCCGTCGCAGGCTGGCAGTCAAATGTCTACAACAGCGAAAACAGGAACAGCGATCGATGTTCGAGAAACTGGACGCTGTTTGTTCTGCAAACATAAAAACGAAATCCATATCAGATCCATTGCTTCGAAATATTTCTGAACTGTATCAATACCGATCTCCGATCCTTAATCGATCGGAATTAATACGAGATTCTTTTATAAGGTTGATCTCTCAACTCTACTGCAGTAAATCAAAAATCATTGATGCTGTTCAGACTGGTATTCCGTGGGACTGTTTCTCCACCGCGCTGGTTTTCATTGCCGCTGAAGCGCGTTCCTGGATCCGCCCTGTTGAAAAGTGGCGTCCCCGTGGCAGTAATGTCGATCGACAGCTTGCTTCTCTCTTAAGACACCTGTTTGTCAAATACCGGATGCCACTGTTTTTTGATACCGTCTGGCTGCTGGATTATTCACCGCATTGCGCGGTCTGGAGGGACTGGTATCTTGAGGTGGGGCAAGGACAGAATATACGTCACTGTGCGCTGCCGATCTCTTACACCAAAAAAATGGCTCATTATTTCATGCGGGCACCTCAGGACCTCTCCCTGTTACAGGCGATTCGCTGGGGGCAGATTCTGGGAATGGGAGGGGATGCAAGATTAGCTCGCATGATCCTCTCAACCAGACTATCTCCAGGCTTCTCGCGCGATGAATTCTGGTCTGCTGTAATTCAATGGCTGATCCTTCATCCGCAACTGGAACTGGACCAGCTCAGGCTGATCGTGGATTATCTGATCTTTCAGCGATATGGAGTATCGCCAGAAGAGTACGATGAAGACTCGTCTCCCATCAATGAATATTCTCTCAAAGGCCGGACGTTTCAGTCTCTGCTGCGCGATGTCAATGAGTGGCACCGTGATCAGGAAAACAAAAAACGGATTCCCGAATATGAATGGGAACCCAGCGGAATTCCCGAGTTTGATTTTCGAGATGAAGAGGACGGGGCTCAATCTGGAAAGCGATGGGTGATTCGAGAGTTGCTTAACAGTTATGAACTCGATACAGAAGGCAATCACATGAATCACTGTGTGGGGACCTATGTTTCCTCTTGTGTGGAAGGCAATTGTTCGATCTGGTCGATGCAGATTGAACTCGAGAAGGGATTTAAAAAGGCGATTACGATCGAAGTCAGAAAAGAGCCACATCTGATCTGTGAGGTGCGCGGGAAAGCAAACCGCCTGCCGAATCCAAGAGAGCGGAACGTCTTGCGACGCTGGGCGGAGACAGCGGGGCTTAAGTTTTCGAGTTATTGTTCTTTCTGAGTTTCACGATTCTGAACCTGCTACAGGAGTTTTCATTTCTGCAGAAAATCAGCTCAATTGTGTCAATCGTTACAACCGGTTTATTTTATACAGTCAAATCAGGTCCTGAACAGAAAGTATAGTTTCCCCCGCATGGAATCCCTCCTTGGAACCGAAGAAATTGATGGAGACACCATTTTATCGTTACAAAACTGACTTTATGATCTCGGAAAAGTTCATATTGAGAGTCAAATGCACACCCGCTCATTGAGACGTTTGCTGATTCTGTTACTGCTGACAGGAATGGGATCGTTGTTCTCGTCATTTTCTTACGCCCAGGATCCGGTCCCCGAATATCAGCCGGAATGGTTTCAGGAAGAGGACTATCTGTACCGTGCCTACTTTGATTTCACCGGCCAGGCTGGTGGCGTGAATGATAACGGGCAAGGGCTGCTGTTTATTCCCCTGGCGCAGGATGAAGAAAGCCTGTTCTTCGCAGACCTGCGGGGGAATATCTTTGATGATTCCTCCGCCGAAGGAAACTTCGGTCTGGCCTATCGCCGCATGGTAAACGACCAGTGGATTGCCGGCATGTATGGCTTTTACGATGTCCGTCGCAGTCAGTACAGCAATATCTTTCGACAGGGTAGCTTTGGTTTCGAACTGCTCAGCATTGAGTGGGATTTTCGGGTGAATGGCTATGTTCCCTCTCAGAAACAGCAACGCGTGGACTCGCTGAATACCGCCTATCTGAGCGGTAATAATATCGTCATGCGGGCCGGTGAAGAACGTGCTTACTGGGGAACCGATTTTGAAGTCGGGCGGCTCTTGAAAACGTTTCCGGAATCGAATCTGGATGCAGAACTGCGAGGTTACGTAGGCGGATATTACTTTGATAATTCCGCCCCCGGCTTCAAAGAGATGACAGGTCCACGGGCCCGGGTCGAGTACCGGATGTTTGATCTCCCCTGGCTGGGGAATGGTTCCCGTGTAGTGCTGGCCGGACAGTATCAGTACGACGAAGTACGGGGCTCCCAGGGGACCGGCCTGCTGACCGTGCGAATTCCACTGCCGGGCAATGGTGACAGTCAGAAGCTGAGTCGCTTCCAGCGTCGGATGGTGAATCCGATTGTCCGTGATCTCGATATCGTCTTGAACCAGGTCCGGGGACCGGAAGAGTGTGCGAAGCTGCAACTGACAGGTCAGGAACTGAAAGACCTCACCTTTATCGATGCGGATACGGTGAATGCGGAAGCCGTCTTTAATGCCGCGGGAACAGACAGTGTCGTGCTGTTTGACGGTTCCAAAGGAACGATCAATACCAGCACCGGTTTTGTCTTTAATGAGGGGCAACTCGCGCTGGCTGGTGGCAATAGTGTGAATGTGGTCGGATGTAATTCGGGCGCTGTCGCCAGCTTCAGCTATGGCGCGCAACCGACCGTGAATGGTTCGCTGACTTCAATTGATGTCTTCACGATGGCAGATCGTTCCAGCATCGTGGGCATGAATATCACGGGCGGGGAAAATGGAATCTATGGTAACAATCTGAGTGGCTTCACAATCAACCGCAATACTATCAGCGGTGCAGATGAAGATGGCGTGCACCTGGATGGTGATATCAATGGTACGATCACAGATAACATATTCACCGGAAACGGCGTAACAGGATATAACGACGGGCTGGAGGTGCAGAACTTCACCGGTGGAACCATTTCAGGCAACGTCTCTAGAAATAATGGATATGGTTACTACATTGAAAACGATATCAGCGGGGGGACAATCAGTAATAATATTGCTGAGAACAACTTATATGATGGTTTCTATATCACAAAAATGAGCGGTGGTTCGATCACGGGTAATACTTCGAAAAATAACGGAGACGATGGATTCTACTTCGACGATGTGATGACGGGGGGTGTTTTTTCAAATAACATCGCCAGTAATAATGACGAATTTGGTTTTAATTTTGACGGTGTCAATGCCGGAACGATCAGTGGTAACCAGGCGCTGGATAATGCCTATGCCGGCTTCGCATTCTATGATGATATCAATGGGGGAACGATCTCAGGAAATATCGCCAAACGAAACGACGACGGATTCTACTTTGATGATGACATCACTGGCGGAACGATTACCGGTAACATAGCCAGCAATAACCGGTATGACGGATTTTATTTCCGTGATGAAATCAGTGGTGGAACCTTTTCAAATAACTCCGCAGTTGGAAACGGGGATGAAGGATTTGATTTTGATGACTTCAGTGGGGGAACCATCAGCAATAATATTGCGACCGGAAATGGTGTGAACGGGATCGCCTTCTTTGGAGAGGTCAGCGGCGGGACGTTTAGTGGAAACACTGCCACTGGCAACCAGGATAACGGAATCAAATTTGGTGATACTGTTTCGGGCGGAACTATTTCGAATAACCTGGCCAGTGGTAACGTTGACGACGGCTTTGACTTTGAAGATATTACGGGTGGGTTCATTACCGGTAACACGGCTACCGGAAATCAGGATGTCGGCTTTGATTTTGACGATATCGTCAGTGGTGGCACGATCAGCAATAATATCGCTACTGGAAACCAGGGCTATGGCTTCGACTTTATTGCCCCGATCCAGGGAGGAACGATCAGTAACAATACCGCCAGCAGCAATTCGAAATCTGGTTATTTCGTGAACATCTTTGGTGGAGGTAACACCGCTTCCTTCACGAACAACTCGGCGATCGATAATGCGTTGAAGGGCTATGACGTCCGGACAGGGACCCCGCAGAGCGGTGTGGGAACCAATACCGGTTCTGGAAACGCTTCAGACAACAACTACTGATACGAGTGAATTCGTCTGGCTCCAGGAGTTACTTTTTACAGGCCAGATTTCATTTTCAAATGAAGTCGGGCCTGTTCTTTTTTGAGTTGCTCGTTTTCCGCCTGTAACTTTTGAACGAGTTTCAGGACGTCGGATTGCGGCAGACGGGGGTGGATATGCTGAGGACAGTTGATATCCCAACTGGTGACAGAAAACAGGATGGCACGCTCGACCCGAGCAGGATAAGTTGGTTCGTGTAATTGTACGAGCAGTTCCGGATCGTCTTCGACAATACGGGCGGTCCCCCAGATCTTGACACGACGACGGTGGACGTAATCAATCAGAAACAGAAACGCCTGGGGATTTTCGGCGAGGTTACCCAGAGTGATGAACTGCTGGTTGCCGGCAAAGTCAGCAAAACCCAACGTCCTTTCATCGAGGACTTTCAGAAAGCCGGGGCTGCCTCCGCGATATTGTATATAAGGCTGCCCGGACTGACTGGCAGTTCCCAGGTAAAACATGTCGAGTTCCGACAGAAAAACTTTTAGTTCTTCCGTCACTTTGGTCTGCCAGCCAGCCCCCTGTTCCATCCGGGCGTATTGTGAGCGTGAACCTTTTTGTGTCTGAACCGCTTTTACGGACTCTGTGAAGGCGATATCGCTGGGATAAGTTTGCATCGCGAAATTTCTGAATTGAAGATTGGAAAGGGGGAACAGTTCAAAAAAGGAACTGTCCCCCGTCGTAGATCAGACTGCATGGGGCGCTGCAATTCCTGCGGGAAGAGGTTCCACAGTCGGGAAATCAACTTCGGTCTGAGCCAAGTGGTTAAAGTAGTTGGTGAATATGTTGAGTGAGACACCCGCTACTGTTTCTGCAATTTCCGCATCGCCAAAGCCTGCGTCACGAACAGCCTGCAGATCCTGGTCAGAGACCAGACCCCGTTTTTCCACAATGCTGCGAGCGAACTTCAACAGAGCAGCCGTTGCGGGATCAGAGTCGACACCGGCCCGGTTTTCCAGGATTTGAACCGGAGACAGACCGGCTCGCTTGCCGAGCGCGGAATGGGCCGAGACACAATACCCACAATGATTCGCTTCCCCGACGGTCAACGAGATCTGTTCGCGATGCTGAGCCGAAAGCGCTCCTGTACTTAGGGTACCACTGAATTTCAGATAAGCATCCAGTACGGCGGGGGAATGGGCCATGGTTCGCATCAGGTTGGGAGTCATTCCGAGTTGGGACTGGACTCCGTCCAATAATGCTTTGGCGGGATCGGTGGCTGTGGCGGGATCGACGGCGGTTAAACGTGGCATCTTTCTTCTCCTTGTGAACATTTTACTCAAAAACAGAAACGCGAAACAAAATATTGTGTAAACAGACAGGTCTGTATTACATGTGGCAAAAAAAGGGAAATATGTAGTTATTGTGTTTGTGAAATCAGGATCTCAGCTGCTTCTTCAGCGATCCCGGCAGCATGGGCATTGCCTTCACTGACGGCGGTGACGATGGCACCTTCGACCAGGACACTGATTGCCGGAGCAACGGATGCAGCCTGAGGTCCAGCAGTTTCGATGATGATTTCGGTGAGCTGCTCCTTAAAACGTCGTTTATGGTCTGAACAAAAATCTGTTGCGGTCGGGTTGGAGTCCGCCAGTTCCGCCAGAGCGTTGAGGAACGAACAGCCCCGGTAGTCAGCACACTCAAACCAGTCCTTTAAAGCAGCAAAAAACGCTTTTAAAGGATTCAGTCCCTGCGACTGGTGTTCCAGCATGCGTTGTCTGAGATACAGGTCGAACTGTTCCTCCCGATATTTGAGGACTTCGACCACCAGATCATCTTTGGACTTAAAATGGTTATATAAAGTCATTTTTGCCACCCCGGCTTCGGCGATCACACGATCAATACCGACGGCGCGGATGCCTTCCGAATAAAACAGCTTCTCAGCTGTCTCGACGATGCGTTTCCGGGCATTGGAGGGACGTTGTGTTTTGCTCATGCTTTAAGTATACAGACCTGTCTGTTGTTGTCAATCCTGAATTTAAAAATTATTTTCCTGGCCATCAGAATCCAGGAATGGACCATTCCAGCCATCAAAGAGAGGGCTAAACTGAAAGTGTAAGACATCGGGGCGATCTTTAAGCCAGTCGGTAATGCGTTCTAAACGTTGTTCGGGCTGCTTTGCTGCGGTTCCGAGTTGAATGATCCCCTCTATTGTCTCATTCATGCCCCCGCCACCGAACGAACAATGATTGCCTTCGATAGCCTGTTCGATCCAGTCGTCCAGAAACGTTTCATAGTCCGAACCGGGTACCAGGTTCACGGTGATGGCGACATCCCAGTCAATGAACTCACCCAGATGTTTCTTTTTGCGGAGACGTTTTCGCATGGATCAACTCTCCTCTGTTTCTTTCTGGCACCAGTCTGCGAAGGGGAAGAATTCCAACCGGTTATCTTTTCTGCGAATATCCCTCAAGAGCGGCGTCTCGAACCAGTCGCTGGAGTCAGGAAGTTGTTGCGAAAAATCAAAAAAGATCCAGTCTGCTGCTGGTTCCGGGGCATAGCAGGCGACCCTGGTTTCACTGCTAAAATGCTCACAGGAAGGGGGGCCCAGGCGATCGTATATTTCCGTCTGGGTCCAGTCGCGCTCAAAAAAATCAGCAGAGAGCAGGGATTGCAGCGATTTCCATTCTGCCGGATTCAGAACTCGTTCTGGTTGAAAATATCCCAGTTTGTGCGCTACCTGCGCATAAACAGATGCTATTTCAGCGATGTAGTCTGGAATTTGAAACTGCTGATATTCGAATTGACCCAGCACTCCGCGGCTGCCTCGCAAATCGGTTTCCAGGAAAACGTTCCATTCGTGCTCCCGCTCGTCAATCCAGCAGAGATCCCGCAAAAGCAGGTAGAACCACAAAACGGCTCCGTGGGTATTTCCCCCAAACATGACCGGACGCTTCAATGCCTCAGGCAATGTTTCCAACTGGCGATTTCGAAACGCTTCCATGCTTTGCATTATGGTTGTTCCTTACTTTGATTGTTTCCATTATGGTGATTTGAGTTTGTACCATGACAGTTTTTACGGTTATTGCCAGTCATGAGATCAAAGCGGGAATCAGTCGGTTTCTTCGGGGTTTATCGATTCTATCAGAACTTCAGTAGGATGAAAGAACCTGCGGTCGAGCATGATCAGGGGGGCGAACAGATAACCCGGTTCATTGCCGCGGCTGACGTATTCTCCTCGGGTGTTTTTGAAACGATACTGAAACCGGCAGCCTTTTGGGGTCCAGGTGGAAATGTCAGAGACCGCCAGCCCGCTACTGTGATAGCGAACTTTACCTGACTGGCTGAAGTCGTAACCGCCCAGGCAGGACAGAACGATATAGACGCCGACATAGAAAATCAGACAGATCAGAAAAGCCGAGAGAAGATCTTTCCACAGTTTTCGACGTGCTGGTGACATAGCGTACTGCTTTCGATGAATTACTCCAGCAGTTCCAAGCCTTCCAGAAAGTCATCCAGGTTGTTTGCGAGTTTTTCGACGTCGCCACCCTCGTTGGGGTAGAAGCCCCAGACGGCAAAATTATCAGCCGGGTCGACACACAGCAGATCTTCGTTATCGTAGCCGATGGTCAGCCAGGTCCCGATCAGGGAGAAGGGGATCCGATTTCCCTCGTCGTCCATAGTGTGTGAATCGCCGGTGATATCCTGAATCAGTTTCACATAGAGGTTGGCCTGATCGATATACGCGACCTCAAAGTCGTCGATCTCCAGCAGTTCCTGCAGCTCTTCACGGCTGGCAATTTCCCACTCCCGTTCTTCGAATTCGGCATAGGCTTCTGCTTCGAGACTGTCCAGCCAGAGCAGGTAGTTGTCCGGTAAATTCAGTTTCTCAGTAGTCATCACAGAACTCCTTTTAGCATGTATCCAAGTTTATTATTGCGTCTCCAGCTGTTTTGGGGACGAGTATAATAGATTGGGGGACGCCATAGTTAAATGCGATGCGCCCTGGTATGTTGAAATTGAGAGAGTATTCTGGATGTCTTCATTACAGGCAGCATACCCGCAAAAATCCTGCTGCAGAGTTGAAGCCTGTCTGGTTTGATGGCCCGCTTTCTGCGAGAAACAGGATTATCGTAGCAGTCTGGAAAACCAGAGTTCAAGATGAAAATGAATAAAACGGCTGCGGAAGCAGGACTATCCTTTCCAGGCGTAAATCAGCAGCAGCACTACGGCACTTAGAGTTAATGCGGCCAGAATACAGCCCCAGGGGGTCGGACGTCTGATTGCTCCCACGGCGGCTTCATAGCGCACCAGATCTGCCAGTTTCTCAGCGTCCTGTGGATGACCGCACTCACAAGGCGTGATGATCTCGGAATATCTCAGGCCGGCACATTGGGGGCAGCGGCCACAACAGTCGCAGTACGGTAATTCGCAGTCCGGGCAGGTTTTAACTTCGGTCTTGAAACGTCTGCTTCCACACACCGGGCAGCGTCCGCATCCGGGGCAGGCAGCCCGGGTGGGATCGAAAACGGTTGATTCACAGCCCAGACAGCGGATGAAGGGGAGATCGCTCATGCCTCAAGTCTGGGGCATGAGCGGGAGCGTGTCAATCATTCTCAGGTCGAAGGGAGCGAGAAACTTAAACGGCGGTGTTCTTTTCTTTCTTAGGCTTCCGCTCTTCGACTCTGCTTTCGTCGTTGTAATAGTTGTTCAAAATCGATTTCATTTCCTGGTGCCCTTTGGAAACGGCTACGATTTCATTCCACATCTCTTCCGTGAGCAGTTCCTGCAGCGGCTGGTCGAGGTGGGGGATACGGTTGAAAACCTTGAGCAGTTTTTTGTCCCAGATCTTGTAGTATTTGATCAAATCATTGGGATATACGATTTTGCGTCGCGTCCCTTCGTCAATGCCTCGAAAGGGGGTGGGGATATTCAGGTAGCCGTAGTCGTCGGTCAGCTGTTCGCCGGGGTGAATGTCCCGGATAGCGATTTCGAAGTCATAGGCTGTGGTCAGGCAGTTGGAATTGAAGCTGTGGTTGACGTAGCGGCCATTATCCCAGCAGAGGACCAGGTTTCCCTGGTTATTGCGAAAAGAGTAGGTATCCAGAATGTTCTGGTAGATGTCTTCCATTGACTGGAATTCGAGAGAACTGAACTCGCGGTCCAGTTTATCCAGGACCCAGGTGATGGATCCGGCAGGGATGAATTCGGTGGCGACGACGCCGTAGCCGATTTCGTTGCTGATAAATTTCAGCTCGGTTTTGGGGTGTATCATTTTGGTTCTCTAATACACAAAAGGAAGGAGTGTGGTCGCAGGTGGTGGCTTGTCGGAGCCCCTCGCTCACACGGTGTTTAATTCACATGGCACCTCATGTTGTTGGAAGATGTATTTGCAGGAGGATATATACCCTTGAATCGACCGTTTGCACAGTCCTGATTCATGAAATTTTTCATGAATCGCGAAAGGGAATTTTCCAGCCGGAAAAGGGTGGGGCGACAGTCTGTCTCAGACGGCAGGTTCAGCGGTCGCTTTGGGATCGGGGCCATACTGGTTAGAACCGGCGGTTCCTTCCAGAATCATCATGATAAACATGACGAGCGGGCCGATGCCGGGGATCAGAAAGACCAGCAGCCAGAGTGCGCTGCGGTCGGTATCGTGCAGGCGTCGGACCGTGACCGAGAGCTTGGGCATGAGCACAACCAGCATATAAAGCAGGCAGAGTCCCAGACCCAGGCCGATGCCCCCCATGGCTTCATCAAGGTTCAAAACTCGCCCCAGGACGGCTCCGACGACAAACGACAGGATCGTGAAGATGACATCGAACAGGGTAAACATCCAGTATTCCAGCCGACGGGCACGGCCGTCGAGAGTGGCAAAATTTTTCAGTACTTTCAGATACCAGTTCATGAGAAAACCGTCTTAGTCCACAGTCGCAAAATAGAAAAGAAATCCTGATGGATTGGAAATTGAGCGGCAGCAGTCGAGTTCCCGACTGCTCCACCCGTTTGTCATCGCCCGGGGCGTGTGCCGCTTATTCCGGTTCTGGAGCCAGTTTGGGATTTTCTCCGTAAGCGTTCGCATTCGGATCGCTATCTAAAATCATGAAGATAAACAGGATGATTCCCCCAACAACCGGAACCAGGCTGATCAGGATCCACCAGCCAGAGCGGTTAGTATCATGCAGTCGTCGTACCGTGACTGCCCAACCTGGAATAATGATAAATAAACCATACAGAGTAGAGAGCGATACAGAAATAATCCCGCCAGTTTTACCCAGAAACCAACTCAAAATGCCGATAAGACATACCATGAAAAAGTTGACGATCACGAACATCCAGTATTCTTTTCTGCGAGCGCGACCGGAAAATTCAGCGTATTTCTTAATGACCGCCAGATACCAGTTCATGACAAAGCCTTTCGTTTCACTCTGGTGAGTTCAGGGAAGTGATTGAGTTGTGAGAGACCCCTGTTCCGCGACGACTTCCAGCAAGTCGCGCGTACTTGCTACTGAACAGTAGCTTGTGAAATCACATCTTACTAAGTGAGAGGCAATTTTCAAAAGGAATTATCCGGAAACGAATTTCGGGATATAAGGATTATGTGGCCTGCGTGATGTCCCGGACAGGTCGGGCAATGGTTCTGATCGGAGGACGCCACCAGGTAACGAACCACCAGCCGAGTGCAAAAACGACGGCGCTGATCATGAGGGGGAAGTCACGACTGTAGGCGATCTGCAGGACTGCCACTGTTTTTTCTCCGATGCCGCCGGGTAAATCCGCAATCTTCACTCCAAACTTGAAAAAGTGAAAAATGGCCCGCAAAGTGAAAATCACGAAAGTGAGTAAGACGAACAGCAGCGGGGGGACGCCACACCGCCAGAAGGTAAAGGGGGCCTCTCTCTGCTCCCATTTCAAAAAGAGTCTTTGGATATGCAGGATCATTTCATCACGGACTTCCGGGCTGCTGAATCTGACTTTGAACCGTTTTGATTTCTCTTTCTGCTGGTCGAAGTAATACAGTTTGAGTTCCATTGGACCATCCTGCCACTTACTTCTGGAAGTACTTTCGTACCACTCCAGTGCCTGAATATCAGCGAGTGGAGCTCGCTTCAGCGGATGTTCCATAGGAGAAAAGACTCTGAGGGTTTCTCCAGGATCTTCGCCGTCTGAAAGCAACTGAAGAATATCTTCATGCTTCGTGGCTTTGGTGGTTGCTGCCAGTAGTTCGATTTCCGTGATCACAACGATTTTGAACCAGGGACCAATAATAGAGTAGTCCATTTTTACGATTTCGGGAGTCGTTAACTCTTCGGTCATTAAGATGTCATTTCAGGCTTTACAGAGCAGAGAGCGTCAAAACAGGTTGACAACTGAAAGAATCTGTCGGGTGATGTGAGTTAAGCACCCTGTTGAACAGGCCGGGCGATGGTTCTGACAGGGGGTGTTTTACAGCTGATGTACCACCAGATGAGTAATCCGCTGATGATGGCGCCGCCGATGGCAAGCAGACCAACCGGTCCAATCATATTGTAAAGTCGCGCCAGCAGGCGACCGCGACGGGAGACTTTGTCGACATCCACCTGACCCGGATCGGCTAAGCCCGTGAATCCGGGAATACCAAACACGAGAAGTGAAATTCCGCTGAGGGTCAGTGGTGTCATGCCGATGTACCAGATGCTGGCAGGCGCATCCCTCTGCTCGCAGGGGCCGATGATTTGTTGCACCACATCGCGAACCACATCCCGGTTCGGCATACTGCTCAATTTGGCTTCTGCCTTTTTGGATTTTCCATTGACGGTGTAATGCGCCTTCAGGGTGGCGGCATCGCTGTACCACTCGAGGGCATCGATATCGCGTAACGCAAAGATCTTGGGGCCCTGACCGAGGGGGGAATTATTTTTCAGAACGGTGACCGGATCCTCGCCTGCATCCAGGGCAGAGAGAATGGCCTGCTGTTTGCCTGTTTTCGTGGCGGCGATGATCATATCGGAGTCGGTCACTGCAGTGACCTTGTACCATTTATCGTCCACGAAGTGGTCAAGGGCCAGAAGTCGAGCGGAAGCGGGAGCGTTTTCGTTCATGTGTCAGTCGTACCTCGTAGCATGAAGAAATCAGGTGGGAACTGCGCTGGCAGCAAGCACCCGTTTGAATGTGTTCAGTCTGGAAGAATTGATCCTACTGTCTGCGTGTTCATTTTCAAGCCCTTTCTGCCAGAACTCAAAAATTCACATTCGAGATGAGAAAGTGAGATCGTGCCACAACTTGAAACAGCCGCTTAGTGATCTGACCAGACTGCGAATTCGTTGCCGGAGGGTTCCAGAAACTGAAAGCGTCTGCCGCCGGGAAAGGAGAAAATGGGTTTGCAGATCTGGCCGCCGGCTGCTTCCACTTTGGAGAGCGTTTCTTCCAGTCGCTCACTATAGAATACAATCAACGCGGCGCCGTTCTCCGTGTTCGAAGAGAGTTCTGCCTTGAAGAAGCCGCCGTCGAGTCCTTCGTTTGCGAAGGCGGTGTAGTCCGGACCGTAATCGGTGAACGACCAGCCGAAGACAGTCTCGAAGAATGCTTTGGTTGCCGCCAGGTTTCGGGCGGGGAATTCGACGTAATTGATTTTTTCGTGAGCAGGCATGAGTCCACTTCCAGGTTGAAGGTAAGCTGGATCTGATTTTAAGTCACTGCGGTATTAAATTGAAGTCTGAGTAATCGGTTTCCCGTCGGCTCATGTGTCGATTCTGACAGTGGCTGAAAACCATAGCGATCATAAAATTGACGTCCGATCGAATTGGCTTCGAAAACTTCGACCTGCAGATCGCCTCTCAGATCTCGTGCTTTATCCATCAATGCCTTGCCGGCTCCCGTGCCATGAAATTCCGGTTTCACAAAAATCGCACCAACTTCATTTCCCAGTAAGGCAATGAATCCAATCACCTGTTTCTCATGTTCGATGACCCAGGTTTCTGCATTGGGCAGATAGAGGTTGGGAATGTTATGGCGTTCCTGTTCCAGGAAGTCTTCCTGTAGAAAAGGATGGGCCAGACGGGTGGCACTCTCCCAGGACGCCAGAACGTCGTCGAGGTCTGCTGGCTGATATTCGCGAATGATTCGTTGCATGTGTTTTCCTGTGATTGGGCCAGGGAGAGGGGCTCTTTAAATTTCCGTGGATTGAGGTTGATGTGTGTATGCGGACGTTTAGAAGAATGAATAAGTTCGGGTTGGAGCAGGATATATTTTTAAATCCGTGAGAATTATTCAATCTATGAATATCCCAACGAACGAAAAATTATTTCTTAAAGAAAACAGGCCCGATGAAGATTGCTCACCGGGCCTGTTGCTGGTCATCTTGCTTTCAGAATTATTTCTGATGCTGCTTATAATGCTCTTTGAGCAGGTCGCGACCGAAATCGCCGTCGAATTCGCGGAAGACCGCGTGCACGTGATTGGCGTCGTTCTGGGTGTTGGCGAATTCAATCAGGAAAACCTTAGACTGAATGCGGTAGTAATGGAATTCACCCCGCTTCTGGCCGCCACTCCAGGCGAAGTAAAGGTGGTCGCCATCGCGGAGGTTGCCCAGGTAGCGGGTTCCCTTGAGCAGTTCGGGGCGGAAACGACCCAGGTAGGCATTCACCAGACGCAGAAGCGTTTTCTGCTGTTTGGGGTCGAGGTCGGCGTACTGAATACCTTTATGCTGAATCAGACCTTTGTCGACGACGGGATCATCGGTGGTCAGGACTTCCTTGATCACACTTTTCGCCAGCAGTTTTTTATCGACGGCGGCTGTGTCGATGGTGGCGATAGCCAATTGATCGGGGTTGAAGGATTTGACGAGGTTCAGTGCCAGCTGCTGTTCTTCCTTGAGGACTTCGACACCTTTCAGCGGCCCCTGCTTGACGGTTGCGGGGTTGGAACCGAAGAAGGATGGAGTGACTGAGAATTTTTTGCCGTCGACAATGGTCACATTCACAGACAGGTGATGTCCTTCAAACCGCCAGCCCCAGGTTCCTTTGGGATCTGGTTTGCCGAAGATTGAGACGTAGTAGAGTTCGGGGTTCCGGTAGTCTTTGCCTTCCAGTTCAAACAGTACATGTTCCAGCGCGCGGATAGAGTTCATCTCCAGGAAGCCCCGGTGTGACAGGGCAGTTGCAGGCAGAGTCACTGCAAAGATCTGTTGCTGAGGTGTCATCTTAGTCATGGGCAGGCCGGTCCGTTTATCGTCCTTGATGGCGAAGTCGGGAATGAAGTACCAGCTGTCACGTTCTTTGCTGTCCAGTTTGAAGGTGGCTGCTTTGCGCTGTTCCTCGGGAAGGGAGGCCAGAAAGCGTTTGGCCGCCGATGCCATTTCCCTGCTGGCCCGGTTGATTGCCCCCTGTTGTGCTTTGGTCGGTTCCGCGAATGTCAGATTACTGCTGCCCAGTGAGACTGTCAGGCAGGTCAGCAGTGCCAGGCTTGAGAAGGAATGATAGGTTTTCAAGGTGCAGTTCCTTATTTGAAGATCAACTTTATGGTGGGTGAATCACGTTTTCTGTTCGAAACGAAAATTCCTCAATCTAAGGTTAGTTGGTTTATATTAACAGAGAGCGGGAAGCGGGAGTAGTTTGCGGGGAATCCGGAAAGCAGGAGATTTCCAAATGAATTGACCTGTCGAATTAGTGGTTTCTACCAGTCTACCTCAGGGGAAGGCAGTAGGTCAGCCAGAATTTCGGGAGCAGCTTGGTCAAATTTTCAATTTTCGAGCAATAATATTTGCAAACCAGCGAAGGACATTCTGTACGCTGCAGTTTTCAATCCCAGCGAGTACAGTGACTTACTGCAGATTATTTAAAAAAAGTAAAAACGAGGAACAAAAACTGCAACCAATTACATCCTATAGCTGTCTGACAGATAAGTTCAGAGAAAGCGATTTGTCATCTCTTTCTGAGAAGTAACAATAGAATTTCATGCATGAGCTTTCGCGGGCACCGAAAGCGGGAGTTGGCTCAAGTGAAAGATCTACTCAGTACCGCCTCATCAATCATTATTATTCTGTTTTGTATTTCACTGTTTTTTTTGAGTGAGGGAAATCGATCAGATTCGGGAGGACCGGCACCGTTGAATAAGGACAGTGCAGAAATTCAGGCCGGGAAGCATCCCCGGGCCAAGACCACGCTGTTTTCCCGGGTCCAGTCTGTCAAACTGAAAAAAGGGGTGCTGATGTTTGTGACCATAGGCGAGGAGGGGCTCAGGGAACATTTTTTCCTGATTCGGGATAAGAACGTGGTGCTGGTCAAAAAGAATGCCGGCGATATGCCTGGGAATTCCATCAAATTCGACGATGACGGGTACAATACCCTGCTGGTGACGATCCCCAATACCTTCGATATCGATTTGATGGACGCCATGACGACGCCATTTTGATTCTGCTGAATCAGTATTTAAAACCTGTTTTTCTGCGAAACCATTTTCACAGGCCGTTGTTTAATGATAAAATGGTTTACTGGTAAACCTGTTTTCATTGACCACAGACAGGAATGATGTGATGAGCGGCTCAATATTAGAGATTAGACGACGGAACTTTCTAAAATGGTCTGCCTTCAGTATGGCGGCATTGACCACTCCCGGATTGATGGCGGAAGAACTGATTCGCACACCTGCGATGACCGAAGGTCCCTTTTATCCGGACAAAATGCCGCTGGATACCGATAACGATTTGCTGATTATCAACGATTCTCTCACCCCCGCTGTAGGCGAAATTACCTATCTGAGTGGTAAGGTTCTGGATGCGAAGGGGCAGCCGCTGCGAAATGCCTTCGTGGAAATCTGGCAGGTGGATAATAAAGCCTCTTATCTTCACACGCGTGGTGAGAACAAAGATGGCCGTGATGGCAACTTTCAGGGGTATGGTCGCTTTATGACTGACTCGAAAGGGCAGTATTTTTTCCGGACCATCAAGCCGGTTCCCTATCGTGCCGGTCGTGGCTTTCGCACGCCTCACATCCATGTTGCCGTCAGTAAGAACGGACAGCGGATTTTAACCACACAGCTGTTAATCAACAGTCATGAACTTAACGCAGAGGATGGTGTTTACCGACAGATTAAAAATCCGGAACAGCGAAAGTCAATTCTGGTTGATTTCAAACCGCTGCCGGATTCTAAAATGGGGGAACTGGCTGCCAACTTCGATATTGTTCTGGGGAAAACCGCGGAAGAAAATCCCGATGGGACGATCAAAGGCGGGATCGGTAAGTCAGAACTGACGAACGGCGGTCGCGGCCCGCGTCCTCCTCGCAATCAGTAATCGGCTTTCTTTTCGATCCATTCCGTTTTCGAAAATGGGAGCCGCTTGAAGTCCCGCTACTGATTCAGGATAATGAAGATTCAATCCTGTCTGACAGAATTACGTCAGGCTGGGCTTTTTGAATCCATTTCTCCTGGCTCGGGGCGATCATGAATATTTCCCAACGCATTGAAGAATATCTGGCGGGACCGGAAGCGCTGCGTCGCGCTATCGAAGGCATGTCTGCTGCCGAACTGGATGCCGCACCCATCCTCGGTAAATGGTCCACGCGGCAGGTAATCTGTCACATTGCTGATTTTGAGCCGGTTTACGCCGATCGAATGAAATGGATCATTGCAGAAGATCAACCGCCGCTGCCTGGCGCCGATCACAATCTGTTTGCAGAACGTCTGGCATATGACCAGCGGGATATGGAAGAGGAACTGCAGTTAATTACGGTCGTGCGTCAGAACATGTCCCGAATTCTGAAAACTCTCAATGAAGAACAATTCCAGCGAACCGGACTGCATTCGCATGATGGCGAAGTGAGTGTCGCCAATTTGTTGGAGCGAATCACTCACCACATTCCCCATCATATTCAGATGATCCAGGAAAAACGTGATGCTCTGCAGGTCTGATGATTCTCCTGTTTGATTTTGAGCCGGTTCTGTTATGATTTCAGGTGTGACTTTAAGGAACTGCATTTCGATGGATAGCGAGCTATGACGAATCTCGGACTGGAATCCAGTGTGACAGAATGGGTGATCGAATACCCGGAAGTACAGTGCGTGCTGGATTCTCTGGGAATTGACCAGTCCTGCCAGGGCAAATCGCTTGAATATGTCTGTCGCCAGATGGATCTGGACCCCCATTTTGTGTTGAAACAACTGCACGAAGTGATTGAAGACGATTCGACTCTCAATGAGTAACAGGTCTCAGGTATTCTCAATATGCGGTTGCCGGAATATCGATTGAAATCCCTGTGAATACGGGACTTACATCTTCTCTGTTTCGCACGGTTTGAATTGCCTTTACCCATCTTACAGGATGTCATACACTCCCTGCGCGGGCAGCCATCAGACCAGTCAGAGGAGTGAGACAAGATGCAGAATTTATTTGGTAAAAAAGGATTAATCACCGGAGCTGCATCGGGAATCGGTCGTGAAATCGCGCTGCAACTGGCGGCGGAAGGAGTCAACCTCTTTCTTTGGGACATTGATGAAGCCGGTCTGAAGGATACAGCAGAAACGGCTTCGCTGGTCGGAGTGGAAGTCAACTGCCGTATCTGCGATCTGACTGATTCCGAACAGATTTCTACAGAGATTCAATACCTGGTTGATACCTGGGGAACCCTTGATTTGCTGGTCAATAATGCGGGCGTGGCCTTCTACGGGCCGACGCATACGATGTCAGTAGAGCAGTGGGACTGGTTGCTGGCGATTAATTTACATGCACCAATTCAGATCACACGCGCACTATTACCCCTGTTGCTGAATCGCCCGGAAGCACACATTGTGAATGTTTCCAGTATATGTGGCCTGGTCGCCGGGGCTCGATTCAGTGCCTATCAGATCAGTAAATTTGCTCTGCAAGGGTTCAGCGAAGCCCTGCGGGCTGAATACAGTCGCCAGGGGCTGGGAGTTTCTTCCATCTGTCCGGGGCCTGTCACGACACGGTTATTCGAGTCTGCACCCTGTGGTCGTGAAGGGAAAAAGACACCGATCCCTCCCCGCTGGATCTGTACCACTCCCCAACAGGTCGCGCAGAGAGCTATTAAAGCCATATATGCTGATCAGGGATTATGCCTGGTGGGCTGGGTCTCTTATGCTTTGTATTACCTGAAACGGATTGCTCCCTGGTCGCTGGATCTGGCACACCGCTTCGGCCGTCGTAAACGGATGAAGAAAAAACACGCACAACTGACTTCACAGGTTGAATCTGAGACCGAGAAAACACCGGCTCAAGAGATCCGTTCCAAGGCTGCTTGAAATCTCCTGACGTTTGATTCCCTGTCACTCCCCGTCGAAGCGACTTTGCTATCGACTTTTCATTTCATGGTCCCTGTTGCTGAGTTTGCTGCAGGGATCGTTTTCTTTGGCTTTTGACTCCCATTTTCTGACTGGAAATGGTGTTGTCAGGGTTCCCTTGCCTCATTCGAGGTCCCCTGGTTCATTTAGTGATTGACAATACTTGTTTAAATATTATATATTATGCATAATGCATTATGCGTCAAAGTGTGAGTGTTTGTGAGGTGATTTAACGTAAATTGCCGATCAGGTGCCTCGCATCATGAATATTCCGGAGACTGTCTATGAACGCGACGAGTTCCCTTTCCCGCCAATTGTTACCGGTCAGTTCACTCAGGCTGGACATTTTCAGTCAGATTCTGCTGTCGATATTTACGGGAGAATACCCGGCGGGTACCCGGCTTAAAGTACAGCATCTGGCGAAGCAATATGGTGTGAGCAGTACTCCGGTACGAGAGGCGATTGTCGAACTGACCGGGATCGGCGTGGTAGAGCTGTTTCCCAACCGAGGAGCGGTCGTCGCACCGTTCGGGATTCCGGAAATACGAGAGATGTATCACGTACGTCGTATTCTGGAAGTCGAGTCAGCCCGCTGTGCCTGTGAGTCCAGTAACCTGGAAGAGATCGAACAACTGCTAGCAGAGACACGGACGTTGCAGCAGGCGCCCCGTAATGATCAGTGGACGGTACTCTGTTCCGATATTGATAAAAGAACGCACACTGCAATCGTGAGTGCAGCCGGGATCAAACGTCTGAAGGCAGAACTGAATCGATATGATCGCCTGATGCATATGGTGCGGGTGTTGCTGAAAGATTCCGAATTATACCTCGATCAGATTCTGGAAGAACATCTGCAGGTTCTGGAAGCCTTACTCCGCCGCGACCAGGATGCCGCTGCCGCAGCCATGGCCCGGCATCTGCAGGCGACCTGTGAACGCGCCGTCGAAGGCATCTTTGTCCATGGGATTCCTGAGTCAGAAAACATTCATACTTAAAACTTGAGCAACCTGAATTTTATTTTCGTTTCAAATAGATCATCAATTTCGCTACAGGCAGTTCCTGTATTTTATTCTGTTCATAAGGAATTGCCCGGGTTCATATTCTTTTTTACAAGGGAGTCGCTCATGTTTCGTCGCACGCGAGGGTTTACATTAATTGAACTGCTGGTAGTGATCGCGATTATTGCTATTTTGATTGCCCTGTTACTCCCTGCGGTGCAGCAGGCACGGGAAGCAGCCCGGCGCAGCCAGTGCAAAAACAATCTCAAGCAACTGGGACTGGCGATGCATAATTATCATGAAACATTTCAAGTGTTTCCTTTCGGGATGATTAATCCCACCAATGGTGACTTACCAGGATCCCCACGTCCGGCGACCGATAATACAGGCTGGTATCCCATGATTCTGCCGTATATCGAACAGGGGTCCCTGTACAACGTTTTTATGGAGGAGCAGAAGAATCCGGCACGAACAGGCGCCATTTACTGGAGCAAAAAAGATGCGGTGGTTCCCATGATGATGTGTCCCAGCGATCCTGCTGGCCCCAAGAATATCACTTATGGACAGACCGATCCTTCCAGTAATGGATCACAGGGGTTTCATGGAAATTATGCGGTCTGTTCGGGATCAACTCATTTCGGGGCTGCAGGAAGTTATACACAGTTGAATGGTCTGTTTTATTCACGCTCACGAACCAGACTCCGCGACATCACTGATGGTGCGTCGATGACGTTAATGGCCAGTGAGTTGATTTTATCTGCTGATCAATCCAAACATGATGTACGTGGTCGACTGATGAACCCGCGCTGTATGGGAACTTTTTTCACAACATTGGAAACACCGAATCCGAATGTCGGAGATGTATTGATCGCCTGCTCTGATATCCCCCATGCGCCGTGCGGAGCGGACAGTACTGCGAACAGTCGTACCTTTGCGCGGAGCTATCATGTGGGAGGTGTACATGGTTTACTGGCGGATGGAGCCGTCCGGTTTATCTCAGAAAATATTGATCGTGCTACTTTTCAGTCTTTAGGGACCCGCGCTGGTGGGGAAGTGATCGGAGAATTTTAATCTTCTGACGTTTACAGTTCTGTTGTGGACAGCAGCAGTCACTCTGGAGCCCGTCTGGTTAATCTTTCTGCTCAACTCCCGGAGATGAGAAATGAAATCGATTTTTTGTTTTATATTGTTAGCTCTGTCTCAACAGGGATGTTTTCAGGGAACCGGTTCCAATGAGTCTGAAGTCAGTGGTTTCATTAAGTTAGATGGAAAGCCGCTGCCTGAGGGGACCATTACTTTTATTTCCGCTGATAATACGACCCATTCCGCGCAAGGGAAAATCCAGGACGGTGAGTACGAGGTTACTGTTCCGATAGGGGAGAAGCGTGTTGAAATACATGCTTCCCGCTGGACAGGAAAACCATATGAGAAGTACGATATCATGGAGACCGAACAGTATCTGCCTGCGATCTATAACGAACAAAGTCAGCTGACCGCTGATGTCAAACCTGCAGAGGATGTACAGTTAAACTTCGAATTGGACTCAAGTGCTCAAAGTCCGGGAAGTGATTGATGGGTTCACGAGTCATTCTGAATAGAAGCCGGAGCGAGGGAATATCGATCTTACATCCATTCCACAAACATCCAGCAAACGATTGTCCTGCCGGAAGGCATGGTAAATTCGTTGTCTGTTTATCGCTACTGTGCCTGTTATTTATTTATTCATCCAAAGCTCTTGCGCAGGGTGTAGAAATCTCCGCGTCAAACCCGGAACACACGATTCGACAATTATTGCAGAAAACCTGTTTCGACTGTCATAATGATGATCTGGCAGAAGGGCGGCTGAATCTAGAGCAGCTCAGCTGGAAACTGGATGATCAGCGGCTGCGCCAACGCTGGATTCAGGCATACGACCGGATCGCCGCGGGGGAAATGCCGCCCGATCAAAACGATCTGACTCAGGCGGATCGTGAGATTCTTCTGAAAGCATTGTCTCAGTCACTGCAGACTGCCGATGCCGCTGAGATCGCGCTTCAGGGACGGGGGCCTTTACGCCGGTTGACGCGAGACGAATATGAGCAGAATCTGCGCGATGTGCTGTTGCTGCCGCATCTGGATATTCGCGATTTGTTACCTCAGGATCGTGAGCAGCACCATTGCAATAAAGTCTCAGATGTGCTGGACATGTCCCGGATTCAGTTGGACGCGTACCTCGATGCGGCTGATCAGGCATTGCGTCAGGCGGTCGCTTCGGGAATACAGCCGCGGAAACAGGAACATCAACGTCTGCCTGCGACGAGGATGTTTCTGACCGCGGGAACCTTTGGTGGTCGTGAGGCGATGTTCTATGCGAAGGATTCCCAGATGGTGCCTTTGTCCGGCGGAGATCTGGCCCGGATGCGGAAAGAGAACAAACACGACCCCGAGATGGAGCTGGCAATATTCCGTTCTGCTTCATGGCCGTATTACGGTTATCCGGATGTCTTCACAGCCAGGGAACCGGGAGCCTACCACGTTCGTTTTTCAGCACGCGCAGTCAGGCAGTTACGGGACTTCAGCCTTCGACCCGCCTGGAATTCGATTGCGATGAATTTTCGTGCGCGGAAACGTTCCGGTGCCGATGTCTCGGGGGACGTGCGCGCGACGGGCGAGACCTTCGATATCCAGCCACAAGGTGGAGTCTATGAAACGACGATCCATCTCAAGCAGAATGAAACGTTCGAATACAGTCTGCTGGGACTGCCGGTTCCGCGGGCCATCAATCCTCCGAATGCGCCTTTATATTATGATTTTCCTCCGATGCCGGATGGCGGGCATCCTGGTGTTGCCTTTCGATGGCTGGAAATTACAGGTCCTCTGGACTCGGCAAGCTGGCCACCTGCTTCGCATCAGCGGTTGTTCGGAACCTTGCCGATTCGGGTTGCCGAAAAAGGGACGCTACCCGTTGAGGTGATATCGGCTCAGCCGGAACAGGATGCCAAACAACTGCTGCGGCGTTTCATTCGGCAGGTTGAGCGTGAGCCGACATCTGAAGCTGTGATTAAAATCTACGATCAATTAGTCACAGACGAACTTCAGGCAGGTACGCCGCTGGCAGAGGCATTACTCACCAGTTATACCGCATTTCTATGTTCGGGGCAATTTCTGTATCTTCCGGAGCCGCGGGCGGATTCTCCCCGGCGGCAGTATGCGGTCGCATCACGACTGTCGCATTTTCTGGGGAATACGCGACCCGATGCCGAGTTGAATCAGCTTGCTGAACAGGGACGACTGCTGGATGGGCAGGTCCTGAATCAACAGACGCATCGTTTACTGTCAGCTGATTCTGCTGAGGATTTTGTGATCAATCTGACCGATCACTGGCTTTCACTGAAAGACATTCGCCGCGATGAACCGGACAGTCGCCTGTATCCGGAATATCGGTTTGACGATTATCTGATTGAATCCATGGCGGCTGAAACCCGAGCATTTGTCAAAGCGATGTTTGAGGATAATTTACCTGTCACAGTTCTGGTGGACGCCGACTTTGTCTTTGTGAATGATCGACTGGCCCGTCATTATGGGCTTGAGCCTGTGAGTGGTTCACGAGTGCGGAAAGTTGCTCTACCTGAGAACAGTTTATACGGTGGATTACTGACGCAGGCAGCGATTTTGAAAGTGACCGCCAACGGGACGACGACTTCTCCTGTGATTCGCGGTGCCTGGATCATGGAACGTATTATGGGTGATCCTCCGCCTCCCCCGCCGCCGACTGTTCCCGCTGTCGAACCGGACATCCGTGGCGCCACAACGATTCGCGAGCAACTGGCGCGGCATACAAAGGATCCGGCGTGTGCCGCCTGTCATGCCCGTTTTGACCCGGTGGGTTTTGCGTTGGAAGACTTTGATATCATGGGAGCATTTCGAACCCGCTATCGCAGTCTGGCCAAGGGGGAAAAAGTGACGGGCATTGATCGCGCCGGCCATGATTTTACTTATTATGTCGCCGGTCCCACCGATTCTGAAGGTCGATTGCAAGACGGGCGCACGTTTAAAAATATTCGAGAGCTCAAACAACTGCTCGTCTCAGAACCGCGTCAACTGGCACGCAACCTGGTAGAGCAACTGATTGTGTATGCGACGGGGACGCCGGTCCGGTTTTCTGATCGACCTGTAGTGGAAGCGATTTTGAATGAATGCCGGTCCAATGGTTATCGAGCACGAGACCTGCTGGAAGCGGTAGTGCGCAGCCCGATATTTCTGGGAAGAGATCAACCTCAGAACACTTTGACAACCAGAGGTAAAAAACTTCCATGACTAAAAATCAACAATTCAAAACTTCAACATCCGTGTTAACCCGTCGGCACTTTCTGCGCGGCGCGGGAGTCACGCTGGCGTTGCCTGTGCTGGAGTGCAGGGCTCAAACAAAGCCCATTTCTTCTGGCAAAGACACTGCGCCGCAGCGGATGCTGTTGATCTCCAATAATCTGGGTGTACTTCCTGGACCGTTCTTTCCGAAGACGTCGGGCGCGGATTATCAGCTCTCGCCTTATCTGAAAGAATTGAAAACGTATGCAAACGATTTCACCGTTTTCAGTGGTCTTTCCCATCCAGCATGTGAAGGCGGCCATTCGACCGAAAACTGTTTTCTGACCGGAGCCCGGCATCCCACGAGCAGCGGGTTTCGCAATACGATTTCACTTGATCAATACGCGGCTGAACACCTGGGACGCCAGACACGGTTTGCTACGTTGAATCTGGGGGTTAATATCGATAAAGCGAACCGGAGTCTGTCGTGGACAAGGGATGGCGTGTTGCTGCCGGCAGAAGACAGTCCCGCGCACCTGTTTCGCAAGATGTTTATTCAGGGCAGCGATGCGAAGGTGAAACAGAGGCTGCAGGCACTGAAACGACGTGAGAGCATCCTCGATGCTGTCAGTGATTCCACGCAGCAGTACAGCAGGGCCCTGGGGCAGAATGATCGCAGGCGACTCGATCAATACTTTACTTCGATCCGGGAACTGGAACAGAGACTGGTGACCTCAGGCGAGTGGGAACAGAACCCGAAGCCGAAGGTAGACCAGCAACTCCCGCAGGATATTGTGGATCGGGGTCTGCTGTTTGATAAATTCGAACAGATGCTGATGATGGCGGCGCTCGCGCTGCAGTCGGATTCGACACGGATTGTCACCTTAATGGTGGATGCCTTCGCGACCCCTGTCTTTCAACTGCAGGAGGATGAAAAAAGCAGTACGGGTTATCACCCCCTCAGCCATCATGGCATGCGTCCGGATCATCTGGCCCAACTGGAAAAAGCAGATCGGCGGCAGATGAGTCTTCTGCTTCAGTTATTTGAGAGACTGACTGAAGTACAAGCCGAATCAGGGCGTCTGCTGGACAGTACCATGGTTCTGTATGGCAGCAATATGGGGGACGCCAATACTCATGATAATACTAATCTGCCTGTCCTGCTGGCGGGAGGCGGGTTTCGGCATGGTCAGCATCTGGCGTTCAACCGAGAACAGAATTCGCCTTTGTGCAATCTGTATGTCAGTATGTTACAGCAACTGGGGGTCGAGTCAGACCAGTTTGGTTCCAGTAGCGGGACATTGAATGGTTTGAAATCCTGAACGACTCCGATTGGGATTCAGGCGCCATTGGCTGCCGGCGGCGCTGGTTGGGGTTCTTCCGGTGCGACATCAACAGAGACCGTCATACGATGCTCGCCTCCTCCAACAATTGTTCCCTGGATGGGGCAGACATCGTAATAGTCTCTTCCCCAGGCAACTGTAATATGATCGGCGGATGTCTGGACGTTGTTCGTGGGATCGACGTCAATCCAGCCTGCTTTATCTCCACAATACACAGACAGCCACGCATGGGAGGCATCTGCGCCGACCAGTCGCGGTTTGCCCGGGGGTGGGTTGGTTCTCAGATAGCCGCTGACATAGCGGGCTGCCAGGTTCAGGGCACGCAGGCAGCCGATCTGGAAATGAGCAAAGTCCTGGCAGACCCCGTGCCGTTGCTCAAACACTTCACTGATTTCCGTATTCACATTGGTAGCACGTGGATCGTATTTGAATTCTTTATTGATGCGGGCCGTCAGATCCAGAACTGCTTCCAGGATCGGACGATTTTCCGTAAAAGAGGCTTTCGCGTAATCTGCTAATTCGGGAAACAGTTTTACCCCCGGCGAATCGAAGGTGTACTGATAGGCGTCGAGTACCCCTGCGGTGTGTTCCTCTTTCAGTTGCCGGACTACGTTTTCCCAGGCAGGAGTCTCTGCGGCTGCGACGGGCGGGGGCTCCATCACAGATACCTGGCTGGTCGCGGTGACACTCAGCCCCATGTGAGCCTGATCGATCGAGAAATAAGAGACATCGTTTCCAAAGTAGTCTTTACGATGTGTGATACTGAAAGGCTCCGGGTGGATCAACAATTGAAATTCTTTGCACATCTGAACGGGTAACGCGCGCGGTGCGAGGTGCACCAGGTTGTGGCAGACGGGAACCGCCTGGGAATAAGCGTACTTCGTAGTGTGAGTGATTTTGTATTTCATTGTGGAATGATGTCTGAGAGTTGGTGAGAGGGAACAGCGTGTACCAGGTACCGGTGTGAAATTGCTTCAGACAGTTTCGGCAGCTGATAATCCCAGGTTTCAATCAGTTTTTCCAGTGGTTCGTAGTCTCCCAGGCAGTGTGTATCTGCTGTTTCCTGAATGTCCAGCATGCGAACGGAATGCAGCAGGGTCATCACGAGTCGCTGCTCGGAAGTGTATCCGGGTAACTCGCGATTGCGGGGCAGTCGTTCCACATGTTTGGCCAGTTGCATAAACTGGAATACCAGGGATCGTGGATTGGTTTCGTCTGTCAGTACCAGGTCGAGAACCGCCCCGAGTTGCAGGTTTGACAGGTAACGGGAACGGTAAGTCATCAGGCTGTCGGCAACTTCCAGCACGGTTTCAAAAATCGGGCTGGGAACTTCGGGCATCGGCACAAATGAATTTTTCACCAGGCTGATGATCTGCAGTGAACGCTCCACGCGCCGTCCCAGTTCGAGGAATCGAAACGCCTGGGTACGCGTCATGCTTTCCATCACAATTCCGCTGAAAGCGGCGAGTTCGGTAATCAGGTCGTCGGTGATGGTCAGCACGTCAGACAGGTTGGTTGTTCCATAGCGGGGTGGCTGGAAACCTTTATCGATACGGCGGATGATGCGCCAGGTATCAAGTGAAATCCGGTCGCGTACAATGGAACCCAGACGAAACAGTTCATCCACGATTGCACGAAGTGAGGACGATTGTGTTTTATCGAAGACTGCCGTTGGCAGGACATGTTCGATGGGGGGCAGTTGGTTCCGCATTTTATCGATGGCGTAACCCGGTTCAATCTGTCCCTGATCCGCAAGGCAACGCAGGAGTACGGGAACTTCCAGATCACTGGTTGAACGCGTTTCTCCACTGAGTCGATTGACGGCACTGCGTAATAATCGTGCCAGTGCTTCGGCCCGTTCCAGCTGTCGTCCCAGCCAGAAAATATTATCTGCAGCGCGACTCGGTAATTCTGAACCACTCCGTTTGAGTGAGATGGTTCTTCCCTGTTCATTCAGCAGTGTGATATGTTCGACCGGCTGATCTGAAAGAATCCAGGCATCTTTACTGCCTTCCCCTTTACGAATCGAGACTTCGAGCGGATCCAGGTTGGGCGACGTGCGAGCGAGGGCACCCTGCATCACCATGTAAGATTCACCGCTGGAAACCGCATAGGCACGCAATGAGAGATGCGCGGGCTGGATTTGACCCCGCCAGACGGGAACACTGGAGCGGATGACTTTCTCCTGGGCAGCAAAGCCCGAGGGATTAGATTTGATCAGTTCTGTCAGTTTCTTCGGTGTCATCTGATTGAGTGACTCAACCGAAGGATTGTCTTTACCGCGGATTCGAAACGCTGGATAAATGGTAAGTTTCTCCAGGTTTTTCAGGACATAGCCCAACTGTTCCTGGTCACCGCACCACCAGGAAGCGACGCCGGGCATCAGCAGTTCTGAACCCAATAACGCTTTACTCAGGCGAGGCATAAAAGCCATGAAGGCGACGGATTCAATCAGTCCACTGCCCAGTGCATTGGCGATGCCTACCTGGCCGGAGCGGGCAGACTGCGTGAGTCCGGAGATGCCGAGTCGGGAGTTTGAAGATTTCATTTCCAGCGGGTCGCAATCCCGGCTGTTCTGACGGCGAAAGATAACATCCACGGGAATCAGGCCGCCGAGCGTCTTCAGCATTACCTGGTTTTTGCGGACGGCAAGGTCTCCCCCTTCCACAAGTGTATAACCCAGATAACGCGCCAGGTAGGCGTCTTCAAAGTAATTGGGGCTGGTCGGGCCGTGGCTGAGCAGGACGACTCGCGGGTTTTCCAGACTCTGTGGTGCTAACTTGCGGAGTGTTTCCTGGGCTGCGATAAAAAACGGAGCCAGCCGCTCGACATTACATTGATGAAAGAGTTCAGGAAACATACGCGAAGTCAGAATGCGGTTTTCCAGTGCGAAGCCAATCCCGGAAGCAGCTTCCGTCCGGTCTGCTAACACCCACCATTCTCCGTTGGGAGAGCGGGCCAGATCAGCGGCGTAAAAGTGCAGAAAACAGTCGTTGCGCAGCTGTTCCCGATGATAAGAACGCAGAAAGCCGGGGTGAGAATATACGAGTTCCGCAGGCAGTACTCCATTTTTTAACAGCGTCTGTTTTCCATACAGGTCTTTCAGAACCAGATTTAACAGTTGCGCCCGTTGACGCAGGGCCGTCGAGATTGTTTTCCATTCGGCAGAGGAAATCAGAAACGGGATCGCATCCAGTTCCCACGGGCGTGGCTGATCTTTGGGGGTCACAACACCGCTATAGGCGAAATCATTGGCCTGTACTGTGCGTTGTGCCTGTTGCCAGCGATGTTCAAATTCTTCCCGACCGATTTTCACAACGGTATCGAGAAAATTTTTCGCATGCTGACGAGGTTGTCCTGTGTCCAGCAGGAACTCATCGTACGCTCCCCCGGGAGGCGTGTAACCCTCAAAAATGTTGTTGACAGAGAGCGGCGGTGTGGACACGGTTGAAGGTAATCCTAATGTGATACGATGAATCATTAATGGGCGTGACTGCACCGAGATCGGATGTAGATGTCAGGCGGGCGGTAAATCCCCGGCAGCGCAGGAATCGGTTCCTCCCTAAACCCAATACTCAGTTGGAGTAATCTTACACAATGCCCCGGTTTCGGCGAAGGTCAAGTGTCAGCGGAAACATGGCATTTTTTTCATCTTCAGGTATAGAACTGGTTCCTCCTGTATGACCCATCTTGAAAAATCGTGCTGCGCGGCGGCTTTCCGCCTCGTAACCATTGACTGGAAACGTTCCCGGATTCAGCCCGCCAGGATGACCCACATGGTACGTACAGCCACCTATTGAACGATTTACCCAGGTGTCCACCAGATCAAATACCAGTGGTTCGTCGACGGGGATCGTCGGATGCAGGCAGCTGGGTGGCTGCCAGGCCCGGTATCTGACGCCGGCGACAAATTCTCCTTCCGTACCTGTGGCATGCAGAGGGATTTTACGACCGTTACACAGCAGAATGTGCCGTCCATTGGACATGCCCTGGACTTTCACCTGGAGACGCTGCACGGAAGAATCCACGAAACGGGCGGTTGCACCACCGGCAGGTTCTTCACCCAGAACATACCATGGCTCGATGGCCGTTCTCAGTTCTACATGAATCCCCCGGTATTGCATTTCGCCGATATGCGGGAATCGAAATTCATAGTGTGGCCCGAACCAGCTGGCGTCCAGGTCGAAACCTGCCTCATTTAATTCGGAAATAATATCTTCAAAATCCTGCTGAATGAAATGCGGGAGCAACCAGCGATCGTGAATGGACGTATTCCAGTCCACGAGATCGACATTATAGGGTTTGTTCCAGAAATGAGCGACCAGAGCCCGCAACAGCAACTGCTGAGTCAGACTCATCTGCCAGTGCGGAGGCATTTCAAATCCCCGAAATTCCACGAGACCCAGGCGGCCGGTAGCACTGTCAGGCGAATAGAGTTTGTCGATACAGAACTCGGCACGGTGTGTATTTCCGGTCAGGTCAACCAGCAGGTGTCGAAATACCCGGTCGACCAGCCACGGAGGGCATTCGCCTTTTTCGGGAATCTGTTCGAATGCGATCTGAAGTTCATAGATCGCATCGCAGCGGCCTTCATCTACACGCGGTGCCTGACTGGTGGGTCCAATGAAGCGGCCTGAGAAGAAGTAGGACAACGAGGGATGGTTATGCCAGTAAGCGAGCAGGCTTTTCAGCAGGTCCGGGCGTCGTAAAAACGGGCTGTCGTGCGGCGTATGGGAGCCCATCACAAAGTGATTGCCTCCCCCGGTCCCATTGTGCGTGCCATCCAGGTCAAACTGTTCTGTTCCGAGTCGCGAGTGACGCGCGTCTTCATAGACTCCGGACGTAATGTCGACCAGCTCCTGCCAGCTTTTGGCGGGATGTACGTTGACTTCGATCACACCCGGGTCGGGAGTGGCTTTGATATGCTGCAGCCGGTAATCATTCGGAGGCAGATAACCTTCCACGATGACCGGGATTTCCAGTTCGGCAGCGGTCTGTTCAATTTCCGCCAGCAGTTCCAGATAGCTTTCCAGATGATCCACAGGGGGCATGAAAATATGCAGTACGCCATCGCGTGCTTCAAAGCACATCGCCGTGCGAATGACTGCTGGTTCCAGCGGTGGCGTTTCGGCTTCGGGTTCCTGTTCCAGGTCGATTGTGTCAAATCCACCCCCCGCGCCGACACGCTGCAGTACCTGGTGCTGTACGTTGCCGGTGACATGTTGCGCGGTCTGATGATAGGCCGACTGCTGACGCAGCTGATCGTATTCGGGGAGATCACTGGTGGCTTCAAACGGGACGACCGGTGTAGGGGCATACTCACCCGGCTGGGGTGCCGGTAGTGAATCCAGGGGCAGTCGCAGACCCATGGGGGAATCGCCGGGAATCAAAAACAGCTGTTCTGAGCGGACAGGCCAGGTGCCGCTCATCCAGCGTGGCTTGGCATTCCACCACTGATGCATCAGCGGCAGCATGCAGCCGACCGGGGCTCCGAGACCGCGTTCAAAGACGCGAGCCAGCCGAATACGCTCTTCTTCATCGACCAGATCGGAATTCAGCACATCGGCATTCACAGCCAGGCGACGTTCCTTCCACATATAGTACATCGCATCTTCATACGCGGTGGCAACATATTCGGGGTTGAGTCCCAGCCGTTTCGCCAGGGTCGTGGCAAACAGCTGCGCATGTTCAATATCGTGTTCATAATTTTCTTCGGGAGCAGCCAGCAGCATGGGGTCATTCCAGATGGGCTGTCCGTCGGTGCGCCACATGCAGGTCAGCGCCCAGCGTGGTAACGATTCGCCGGGATACCATTTCCCCTGTCCGTAATGAATCATTCCCTGCGGCGCAAATCGCTGTCGCAGCAGTTCAATCAGATTTCCTGCGAGCCCGCGTTTTGTAGGGCCGACTGCCGCTGTTTTCCATTCGTCGCCGTCCATATCATCGATGGAAACAAACGTTGGTTCGCCCCCCATGGTCAGGCGGACGTCTCCTGCTTCCAGGGCCTTGTCGACCTGCTGTCCGACACCGTCGATCCGCTCCCAGACTTCATCCGTATAAGGCTTGGTAATACGGGGATCTTCATGTACACGTGAGATCGACATTTCGTGGTGAAAGGTGACTTCACATTTTTCGACAGTACCTGAGATCGGCGCTGCATTCAGTGGCTCGGGAGTACACGCCAGGGGAATGTGTCCTTCGCCTGCAAATAAACCGGATGTCGGATCCAGTCCAATCCAGCCGGCACCGGGCAGAAAGACTTCGGTCCAGGCATGCAGATCGGTAAAATCTTCGGCAGCACCGGAAGGGCCGTCCAGCGATTCAATATCGGGTTTCAGCTGAATCAGATATCCGGAGACAAAACGGGCTGCCAGTCCCAGATGCCGGAATAACTGAACCAGCAGCCAGGCACTGTCACGGCAGGAACCGCTGCCCAGCTGTAAGGTTTCTTCGGGTGTCTGCACACCGTGTTCCATGCGAATGACATAGCGGATCATATTCTGAAGTCGCTGATTCATGCCAACCAGAAAATCGATGGTCTTGATTTCGGAACGGTCGATTGAAGCGAGCAGGGCGGTAAATTCCGGTCCTGGTTCAATCGTATCCAGGAATGGCTGAAGATCTTTTTTCAGGATCTGTTCATAAGTAAATGGATAGTTGCTTGCTTCTGGTTCCAGGAAGAAATCGAACGGATTGATCACCGTCATTTCGGCGACGAGATCGACTTCCACCTGCAGCATGTTGGTCTTTTCCGGGAACACGAGGCGGGCCAGATGGTTGCTGTGTGGATCCTGCAGCCAGTTGACAAAATGCTGGACGGGAGTGACACGCAGCGAATAACTGCGGATCGGGGTCCGGCAGTGTGGTGCAGGGCGAAGGCGAACCAGCTGTGGAGCCAGCTCGACGTAACGATCGTAGTGGTAGACCGACTTATGGTTCAATGCGACACGGATCATGATATTCAATCAATCGTAGAAGAAGGATAAAAGTGCAGGAATGTCTATCGTTGAGTGCTTAACTGGTTTGCGACTGGCTGTTTTCGTTAGCAGTTTGAGCCTGACTCTGACTCTCTGTCTGCTGCGCTATGAAGAAATCTTCATGAATCGCTTCGCCGACTGAGTTCAACTGATTCTGAAAGCCGTCAATATACTGGTGCAATCCCTGCTGAATAATATCCTCGACACTGGTGTAGTCCATCGTGGAACACAACAGGCCCATCCGCTGTTCTGCCAGATTCTGAAAGGTTCCGGCGTGACTTCCCGTGATAGATCGCAACGACTCCTGAGCCTTCCTCAGGCAGAAGTGCATGGCACGGGGAAAGTACGTATCAAGAATCAAAAAATTCGCTACACGTTCAGGTGTGATTTTTCCGTATTGTCTGCGGTACATGGCCAGTGCGCTGGCTGATCTTAACAGCGCAGACCAGCGAACCACATCCAGTGCGCTACCGACATCCCGGGCATCCGGCAGCAGTATGTAATATTGTACGTCGACAATTCGCGAAGTTTTGTCGCCCCGTTCAATCAGCCTTCCCACTCGTGAAAAATGCCAGGCTTCTCCATGTGACATGGTGGCTTCCGTCGCGCCGACCAGCATGTGGCTGGCCAGTCGCACGCGTTCGCAGAACTCCTGAGGCTGATCCAGTGTTACGGGACTTCCTGCGGCTGAACGTACCATAAAATAGAACTGATTAAGTTGTTCCCAGACGACCGTCGGAATGATTTCACGAATGGTTCTGGCATTTTCCCGTGCATAAGAGACACACGAGAGAATGGAATTGGGATTTTTTTCATCGAATAACAGGAACTTCAGGACGTTATCCCGATTCGGCGCACCATAGCGTTCTTCGTAGGGGAGCTGATCGCCGGTGGTATAAACCAGTGGCGCCCACTGGTCTCCGAGAGAATCGGATTCTCCCAGTGTCAGATTGTAATTCACGTCAATAAACCGCGCCACATTCTCAGCACGTTCGACATAACGACTTAACCAGTAAACGGAACTCGCAACGCGACTGAGCATCAAAACTTCTCCAGAACTGCTGTCGCAGGGTTTGTCTCAGAATGAGAGTGACCATTACGCAGGATCCATGTGTCTTTACTGCCCCCCCCTTGTGACGAGTTGACCACCATCGACCCTTTCCGCAGGGCAACACGCGTTAAACCGCCGGGCATGACATAGATATCTTTGCCACAGAGTACAAAAGGTCTGAGGTCAACGTGTCGAGGTTCCAGTTCATCACCCACCAGGGTGGGGACCGTTGACAGTTTTAACATGGGTTGCGCAATCCACTCGCGCGGGTTGGACTTTATCGCGGCGGCAGTTTTGTCCCGTTCTTCCTGGGTCGCATGCGGTCCCATGAGGATTCCATAACCGCCGGATTCATTGGTTGGTTTCACAACCAGTTTATCAAGATTGGCCAGGACATGCTCACGTTGTTTGGCATCGGAGCATAAATAAGTGGGCACGTTGGGGAGAATGGCATCTTCCCCCAGGTAATATTTGATGATATCGGGAACATAAGCATACACGGCTTTGTCGTCTGCCACTCCCGTACCGGGGGCGTTGGCCAGAGTGACGCGGCCGGCCCGACAGACATCCATCAGGTGATCGACGCCTAACGCAGAGTCCGGACGGAAATTTTTGGGGTCCAGAAAGTCGTCATCGATGCGACGATAGATCACATCAACCCGCCGCAGTCCCTTAGTGGTTTTCATGAAAACATAGCCGTTTTCCACAACCAGGTCGGGACCTTGCACAAGTTCGACGCCCATCTGCTGAGCGAGGAAGGTATGTTCAAAGTAGGCTGAGTTGTAAATGCCCGGTGTGAGTACGACCGCGGTCGGATCATTCACACCCTCCGGTGCACAGTCCAGCAGGGTTTTGAGTAACTGTTCGTTATAGTCTTCAATGGGAGCAACCGACATTCCCTGGAAGACCGGGGCAAAGGTACGTTTCATCAGTTCCCGGTTTTCCAGGACATAGGAAACGCCCGAGGGGCACCGCAGGTTGTCTTCGAGGACATAGATCTGACCGTCCTGATCACGAATCAGGTCGACTCCCGTAATGTGACACCAGACTCCCTGGGGAGGATGAAAGCCTTTGCATTGTGCCCGGAGTGTTTTCGAACTCTGGACCAGTTCTTCAGGAACGGCTCCATCTTTGATGATTTTGCAGTCGTTATAGATATCATCGATAAACAGATTCAAGGCGTGGATTCGCTGCTTCAACCCGCTTTCAATGGTCTTCCATTCATAGGCATCGATGATGCGGGGGAGCAGGTCGAAGGGCCAGACTTTTTCGGTACCGGCTTCGTGACCATAGACGTTGAACGTAATCCCCATATTCTGCAGTGAGATTTCAGCTGCTTTCTGACGCTGCTGCAGACTGCCTTCTGTGAGTGTCTGCAGTCGTTCCACAAACTTTTGCCCACTGGGCCGGGGTGTGCCATCCGGGGCAAACATCTCATCGAAAGTTTCACTGTACTGGTAGGGAGCTAACCTCATCAAACGATTCCTCAACGAGCCTTTTAAGACGGAATTGCTGTAAATCTGATGTATGAAATACAAATTAAGCAGATTGCGTGCCGTACTAAGCAAGTAATCGTTGATAACTTGAATCTATGATTAAATTACCATACAACACTTTTCTCTCGTGGAAGTATCGCGCACAAAGACAGCAGATATCTCAGATGTTTGCCTGATAATTAAGCATGACCTTTCGTTAATACGGAAAGCTTAATTACGTTCAGCATTCTCTGGATCTGTGCAGCAACCGACGATTGAGATCGAGTGAATATCGCTTCGCTTCAGCATAACACAGCGGCGCGCAATTCGTATAGATCAAGTCTCAGGAATCAGGTTCATATCAGGTAAAGATATAGGCTTTCTCCGAATTCAGGGGTCGAACAGATTAGTCCGCCTGTTTGAGGTCAAAGGCGAACTCGTTGGCACCGGATTTGACCTCCAGCTTAAAAGGACTGGTCTTTATCTGTCGTACCTTTGAAGGAATATTTTCGTAGCTTTTCACTTCGGGCGGCGCCTGGCCGGGGATAACCGGTTCCTGGGGAGGCGGATTCACGGTCACGGTGTAAGATCCGAGAGCGACCTGTTCCAGGCTGGCGGTTCCCTCACTGTTTAATGCACCGCCACCCCCTTCACCGGTCTGTTCATTGACCAGGTCGACCTGGCCTTCTGTGACCGGCTCAGTTCCATTCGTGATCTGGATGGTCACCGAACCGCGGGGTTTTTCAGCTCCAGGTGTCCTGCTGCAGCCGGACAGTTCCAGCAGGAAGAGCAGCGCACAGCCGCTGATGACCAGTGAATGTCGGAGGGGGTGTGAAGCAGTGGGAAGGATCATTATTTTCATATCTTCAGGTCGAAAAATTGAGAAAGTAAATTGAGAAAGATGTTCCCTGGCAGATTGCGCGGGGCAGGATCTGCCAGGGAAAACGGGAAGTCTGGTTTAATACTCGCCGACTACTTTTCCATCATCACGTACGCAGAGTTGTCTGAGAGTTTCCATATCGATGTTCTCGGAAAGAAATCGCACGGAACCGTCAGTCAGGACGGCATGGACTCCGCCTACATGATGAGAGTTGAGGATGGAATTAGCAGAATAAGCACTGGCACCTGGTGTTGGCGCACCAGTTTTCCAGTAAGCATTGGGAGGATAACGGACCGTGGTTGACCCTGCTGCGTAGTAGTACCCTCCGGAAGCCATTGGCAGAGTGGTACCGGCATTCCAGACGCTGAGATTGGCATTCGCCCAGCCGTGCCAGGCTCCCAGTGCGTTCGCGCTTTTCTGAGTTCCATTCACCAGTCCGGACTGTTCTGCCAGGATGATGGTGTTGGAAGTTCCGTCAGTGCAGTCACGAAAACGTCTGCTGACATAGGGAATCAACATGCCGGTGTTACAGTTGCTGGAACTGCTGGCCAGTACGTCACCGGTACAGACATTGGAACGACCCGCCGGATCGGGAGTGGCGCCGGAAATTCCGACATAGTCAATGATCATACTCTGCAGGCTGGCATCGGAATTACTGTCAGACAGACTGAAATCTGTGGTGTTTGTCATACCATTGGGATTCGAAGGGCATTTGTAGACGGGTAACCTGACCGAATACAGCACTGTGTTACCGGGAAATCCTGAATGTGCCCAGTAGCCATCGGCTCTCGTTAATTGCGCATATACATTGGCCTGATCGATGTAAGGCAGAATCGCGACCCGCCAGTTGGGATAGGATCCCGTTTGAGTGCCAATGGGTAATGAGGTGTAAATTTCATTGTAGTTGTGCATGGCCAGTCCCAACTGCTTCATATTGTTTTTGCAGGTGGAACGTCTGGCGGCTTCGCGTGCCTGTTGCACGGCAGGCAACAGCAGCGCGATGAGAATGGCGATAATGGCAATGACCACCAGTAATTCAATGAGCGTAAAGCCGCGCTTTCGGGGTTTGTGATTCAACATGGTAGGATTCCTGTGAGGATAATAAAGGAGGGAATTTCAAACATGCTGTTTAGTTTATGCAATTAGGGTGCCATTGTTAACGATTATTAGGAAATAAAGTTAAAATATATGGTTATGGTAGATATCAGACGGAATGACAGGTCAAACTGATACGAGACTCTTCTGCAAACAAAGCACTCTCAAAGTTATAAGATTATCTATATAAAAGGCTTATGGCATGACGGTAATTGCTTTATTAAAAATAGGATGCAAATGATTCGATGGGAGAGCAGGACAGTTCTCACAGGTGAGGCTGCTCAGGAAATAATCAATCCCTGCATGGTTTACTGGAAGGGGACGCCTTGATCGAGTGAGTTTGTGCTGAGAAGATTCCGATGCAATACAGGGACAGCGGTTACTGACCTGGCAAAGGAGGGCGTGGGTCTGAGGGGAGATCGAGTGGGGTGCCGGGAATCCAGAGCAGACGTCCTGTATCCGTCATTTTCTGTTCCAGCAGGAGTTCAGTGATTTCGGTAAGCCGATCCAGGACCTGCCTGTGAAAACTGTTTTTCTCAGAACCGTCTCCCGCGGGAATTCCGGTAAACAGTTCAATGGCCTGGTTAAGAGTTGAAACGGCCCAGACATGAAACGCTCCCTGTTGAATTGCCTGTACGACGTCGTCGCGCAGCACGAGGTTCTGAACATTGGAGTCAGGGATACAGACGCCTTGTGTGCCCGTTAAGCCATAGGCGTGACAGACATCGAAAAAGCCTTCTATTTTTTCATTCACACCACCGATGGCCTGAACTTCTCCAAATTGATTGATTGATCCTGTAACAGCAATATCCTGACGCAGCGGCACTTCGGCAAGGGCGCTGAGCAGGCAGAGCAATTCCGCGACGGAGGCGCTGTCACCATCAATGCCGCCATAGCTCTGTTCCATGGCGATGCTGGCAGAGAGCGTCAACGGCTGTTCGCCCGCGTATAAATTGCGTAACAGCCCCTCCAGAATCAGCATGGCTTTGTCGTAGGTGCTGCCACTCATGCGGCTTTCTCGTTCGATATTGATAATTCCCGCCGTGCCAACACCTACACTGGCAGTCAGTCGGGAAGGGCGTCCGAAGGTATAGTCACCCAGATCAGCAACTGCCAGCCCGTTAATCTGGCCGATCCGGGTTCCTTCCAGCTGGATCAGCAGTGTGCCGTCTGCGATCAGGCCTCGTATTTTTTCGGCGACCATGTCGGAACGGAAGATGCGTTCCTGTATGGCCTGGCGAACGTAATCTGGTTGGACCACTTTCTTTTTTTCTCTGCTGGCCCAGAAGCTGGCTTCGCGGGCGACGTCTCCGATATGACTGAAGATGGAGGTGACTTTATTCTGATGACTGGCCAGTCGTGATCCAACGCGAATCAGTTCTGCGACCGCGGCTGCATTGAAGGGCAGCAGCCCCTCTTGCTCCGACAACTGGCGTATCAGGCGCCCATAAATCAGCCCGGTCTCCTGATCCCGATCCTGCTCGTCATCGAAGTCTGCTTTCACGCGGAAGATTTCGCGAAAATCTTCATCATGCAGATACAACAGGTGATAGATCAAAGGTTCTCCGAACGCGACCAGACGGACTTTGAGAGGAATTGATTCCGGCTGCAGTGCCGAGAGGGTAAACATGGAAAACTGGTCCTGGACCTGAATTTCCAGTGACTGATTTTTGAGGGTCCGTTTCAGTTCTTTCCAGACGAACGGCTCGATCAACGCATCCATCAGGTTGAGAATCAGATAGCCCCCGTTGGCTTTCAGCAGGCTGCCCGCTTTAATGCGTGAAAAATTGGTTATGACCCGTCCGGCCCGATCGACAACCCGTTCAATCGTCCCAAACAGATTGCGATAGTTGGGTGCGTCTTCCACAATGATCGGGGGTTCTTTTAAATGGCTGTTGTCGACCACGACATTCACGCGATAGTCCAGAAATCGCTGTTCGGGATCGATTCCACCTTCACCTGCGAGCATCGTTGCGGCCTGCGGGGGCATATCCGATAGATCACGGAACAGATTCAAATGATTGATCACATGGGTTTTGAAATGCGAGAGCCAGTCTTTGAGCCTGGGGATTGTGAACTTCTGCTGAATTTCATTGATCAGTGGTTCAACAATCTG
>TARA_R110001592_G_scaffold20926_9_pt1 | contig 48083 bp, 46 predicted proteins | sample TARA_R110001592 | Tara Oceans TARA_R110001592 (sample SAMEA4398387) | marine metagenome | biome: Polar Biome; feature: [SRF] surface water layer (ENVO:00010504); material: water (ENVO:00002006), including particulate matter (ENVO:01000060) such as... | depth 5 m | reverse complement strand
TCATGCTCGATACAATTATTAAGGGCGAGGTTGATATCATTATTGGTACGCAGATCATTGCCAAGGGACACCATTTTCCGAACCTGACCTTTGTCGGGGTGGTTGATGCGGATCTGGGATTGAAGGGCGGTGATTTACGCGCCGCCGAGCGCACCTATCAAATGCTGCACCAAGTTGCAGGGCGGGCAGGGCGAGAAGAAAAGAAAGGGCATGTCTTATTGCAAAGTTGGATGCCTGAGCATCGCATTATGAAGGCCATGGCGGGCGAGGGGCGCGACGCATTTTTGGGCGTAGAGGCCGCAGAGCGCGAGGCCGCGAACATGCCCCCTTACAGCCGTTTGGCGGGGATTATCATTTCCGGCAGAGAAGAATCACAAGTGTTGGATGTTGCTAAAGCCTTGGGCAGAACATCACCACAAGGCGTGACCGAGGCCGGATACCGTATTCAAACACTCGGCCCTGCGCCTGCACCGATGGCGCGATTACGGGGAAAGTTCCGCTATCGCTTGCTTGTGCGCGCTGATAAAGCGATTGACCTGCAAAAAACCGTATCGACATGGGTGAATGGGGTAAAAGTGCCCTCTACAGTGCGCGTTTATATCGACATTGACCCGCAGGGGTTTTTGTAAAAAACGGTTGAAATTCTTATAGGCGTAAGTGGCTTTATAGCTGATTTTCCTGTAAGACGGATTCAGCAACAGGGAAACTAAAAGATGATACGCAAACCTATAACAGATAACCTGACATCGTATGATGCGCTTAAGACATTTGCGGTTTTGATTATGGTTGTCGATCATATTGGTCACTATTTCTTCCCAGATATTTTATGGTTACGTGTTATCGGGCGCTTATGTGTGCCGGCTTGGTTTTTCCTGATCGGGTATGCGCGCAGCCGTGACTTACCGCGTGAATTATGGTTTGGCGCACTTGTTTTGACTACGGCGGATGTCGTTGTGGGAATGCCGTTATTTCCTGTCAATATTTTGGTGACAATCATCATTGTCCGGCTTATTCTGGACAAAGCCATTACCTTGTTCGAGAAAAATAAAGCGTCGCAGATTGCTTTTGCCTTTGTGTTGTTCATGGTGATTTTACCGACAAGCTTGATTACGGATTACGGAACAAGCGGGTTGATTATGGCGATGTTCGGTTATTACGTCCGTCATAAAAAAAGCGAGCAATTCACCCTTGGGATGCTGGTGTTCTGCTGGTTGAGTTACATCCTAAGTCAGCAATTATCATCTGGGTTTGATGTCAATCAATTCACGGTAGTCGCAGGGGGTACGTTGGCGGTCTACTATGTTTTAAAGTATTTCCGTCCGATGGATATGCCCTCACTTCGCCGCGCTATAACGCCTGTTGGCGTGTTTATTATGCAGGCATGCGGGCGTTATTCTCTTGAGATCTACGTGGCGCATCTTCTCATATTCAAGCTTATCGCCATATCAATGGGGTTTGAAGGTTTTGGTCTGTTTCAGGTGCAATTATTGCCGCCCGAACTGTTCGAATAAAGCGCTACGGTTTTAACTTTTTCGGCTTGTCATAGAACACAGAATTTTTATTATCCGTATAAATATGACCCTTATCATAGTCATCGTGATGGCGATAAATATAGGCCATATTCGCAATCTGTGATGGGCTGTCTGACCATAAATTATACTGCTCACCGATGACATGACGCGAGAAATGCGGGAAAACAGATCGGAATGTATTATCCAGATTGCGCGACAGGGGGCTATTGAAATTTGGTGAGGCGATGAAATTCGTAACCAGAACGCCGCCATCTTTCATGTGGTTTTTCACTTGCGTGAAATATTCCTGCGTCACGAGGTGTTCAGGCACGCTGATGCCGCCAAGATATGTATCCAGATAGATCACGTCATATTTCTTATCTGTGCCTTGCAAGAACGCCCGCGCAGATTTGGGAACAAATGTTTTGTTATCACCGATGGGTTCTCTAAGGATATATTGCTCGGCAACTTCTTTTAAATCCCGATCGATATCGACATAAGTGTAATTGTTGTTTTTATCTTCATGTCCAAAAGTAAAGCCGCCTGCGCCGATGACTAGAATATCACGCGGCGGAATGGAACTGATGATCGGCAGAATGGCGATGCGCTCTGCAAATTCGACGTAGGAATGCTTCTTGCCTTGAGCATTATAGCTGGAAGAGCGGTTGCCGTTGATGATCATTTCACGCGCGCCGCTGCTGGTTTCTCCGGCTTGAATGGTGTTGTACTGGTTATTCTTAATGACGTGGTCTTTGGCTATAATCCAATCGGAGTTAAAGACCATCGCCCCAAGCGCAAGGGCGACCAGATAAAAAACTGGCAGGGACACGGTGCGCTTGCTCAATGCAATCACGAGGATGGCCATGAGGACGAAATTCAGGCTGACCGTATGATGCACACCCAGAATAGGCATTAAAACAAGGGTGGAGAAGACCGCGCCGATGAATGAGCCAACGGTTGAGAAAAATAAAATGCGGCCTGTGACTTTTGGTAAATATTCTTTTGAGAAGAAATTACTGACCAGTGGAACGGTCTGCCCCAGTAGGTAGACGGGAACCACCAAGAATAAAATACAGTATATAGAGGTCTGCATAATGCGGTCATCAATGCCGATCTTGGGCATCCACGTAAAAAACCACATCATGGATTTATAAGATAAGCCAATGATTAGAATGGTCGCGGCTACCGCAATATTAAGAATCAGTTTTTTGCGTATGGTTATGAATTTTCCGAACATCATGTGTGGTTTGAATGCGCCGCCATTCTGATACCCGAATGCGAGTGGCATTAACACGGCTGCAATAATAACGGATATGGTGTCAGTGCCACTGCCGATATAGGGGATGGATTGCCGTATCGCCAACAATTCCGTTGACAGGACAATGTATCCCTCAATAACAATGATAAAAAATAACAGTAATGTGCGTTTTATTGATTTCATTAAATTATATCCAAATGATCCCGCGCGCAGTATAGTATGTTTCGTTTGAAGAATTAAAGCCCGAAGAGTTTTTTATATGAGCAAGAGCCTCCCCAAGGCATTAACGTCTTATGATTTGTTGAAGACATTAGCGATTATTCTAACGATCGTTGACCATGTCGGGCATTTTTTCTATCCCGAAGAAATGTGGTTTCGCACGCTGGGGCGACTATGTATACCGATATGGTTCTTCTTGATCGGCTACGCCAATACAACAACAGTTCCAAAGTCATTTTGGATTGGTGGAACGGTTTTGGTGATCTCTGCCATGGTTGCGGGTCAATATCTATTGCCGCTTAATATCTTATTCACGATGGCGGCCTTGCGTTTATATCGCGCAGGCGTTGTGCGCCATTCATTGCCAAGCTTTGAGGCTCTGCGCGGGATGTTCCTGATTTTATTCTTCCTTGGTTTTCCGACGGCTATATTGTGTGAATATGGCGCGTTGGCGATGCTGATGGTTTTGGTCGGTTTTATCGCCAGGCGACGAGAGGACGTATATAAAAACATCGACCCTAAATATGTTATGGGCTTTGTTGTGGCAACATATGTGGCGCTTTACATTATGCTGGGTGTGCAGATGCCTTCGCTGTCAACGGATCAGGCGTTATTTATGATGGTGGGTTTCATTGCGATCGGGGTTGTTTTGTGGCGTTTTCGCCCTGTGGTTTATGTGGACGCTCACAAATATATGGCGCCGTCGATTATTAGAATTCTGCAGTTCACAGGCCGCAGAACGCTGGAGATCTATGTCGCCCATCTGTTGATTTTCCGCGCTGTGGCGATGTATCTAATGCCTGATAAATTTGTCTTTATGGATTGGCATATCGCACCACCATCTTTGATCGCGATGTTTACCTGATAATGCTACGGCTGATGCTGTTTTCGCCGACGTTATCGAAACGGGGGCATAAAAAACATAAATAATATACAAAATGCAGGCCCTTGATACTTGTCAGCCGCGGTTTGGTATGCTAATTCTCCCCAACGCAAAATAAAATTACAGTATAAATACTGGTTGTTTTGCATGTGTAAATTGTAGATTAAGGAAACCAGAACGTGCCATCGTCCACGCCGATTTCTTCTATTGTGCATACGCGCTATGCGGGTGCTCTCATCGATTTGGCAGAAAAGTCCAAGTCCGTTGATAAGATTCAAAGTGATTTAACCGCCCTTGAGAATATGATTCATGATTCCGCCGATTTGGCTGAGGTCATTACGTCACCATTGGTGAGCAGGGAAAAGCAAGCGAGCGCTATGGATGCACTTGCTGTGAAAGCGAAGTTAGATCCACTCACTAAAAATTTCGTAGGTGTGTTGGTTCAAAACCGCCGATTGGGCGCATTGCCCGGCGCTATCAAGGCCTATAAAAGAATTGTCGCGGAGAAATCCGGTCAGGTTGAGGTGAGCTTGGAAACGGCTGTAAAGTTAACAGCGGCGCAGGCCAAAGAATTCCAAAAGAAAATTGAAAAGGCACTGGGTCGTTCAGTGTCTGTTGAAGAAAAGGTAACGCCGGAAATTATGGGCGGCGTGATCGTAACAATCGGATCATACATGATTGATGATTCCGTTCGTCGTAAGTTGGAGCGCCTTGGTGTGGCTCTGAAGTCAAATGCAAATGAAAATAAAGTTCAAAACTTGAAAGAGGTCGTATAAATGGAAATTCGTGCAGCAGAAATTTCGGATATCTTAAAAAAACAAATCGCTGATTTCGGCGCATCTGCCGATGTCGCGGAAATTGGTCAGGTTCTATCCATCGGTGATGGTGTGGCACGTGTTTACGGCCTTGATGAAGTTCAGGCCGGTGAAATGGTTGAATTCGCAAGTGGTGTTAAGGGTATGGCGCTTAACCTCGAAGCTGACAATGTCGGTGTTGTGTTGTTCGGTAGTGACCGCGAAATTAAAGAAGGTGATATTGTTCGCCGTACAGGCCAAATCGTTGAAGTCCCAACAGGACGTGAATTGCTAGGTCGCGTTGTTGATGCGCTTGGTAACCCGATTGATGGCAAAGGCCCGATCAAGACGACAACAACCAGCCGTATCGAAGTCAAAGCCCCCGGTATTATTCCACGTCAATCTGTTTATGAGCCAATGCAAACAGGTTTGAAATCTATTGATGCTCTTGTGCCGATTGGGCGCGGACAGCGTGAATTGATTATTGGTGACCGTCAAACAGGTAAAACTGCGGTTGCTGTTGATGCGATGATCAACCAAAAAACAATCAATGAATCAGACAATGAAAAAGAACATTTGTACTGTATTTATGTGTCTATCGGTCAGAAACGCTCGACCGTAGCGCAGTTGGTTAAGGAATTAGAAGAGCAGGGCGCGATGGAATATTCTATCGTTGTGGCTGCGACAGCTTCTGATCCTGCACCTTTGCAGTATCTTGCACCCTATTGTGGCGCGGCAATGGGTGAGTTTTTCCGTGATAACGGTATGCACGCTCTGGCGATTTACGATGACTTGTCAAAACAAGCTGTGGCGTATCGTCAGATGTCTTTGTTGCTTCGTCGTCCGCCGGGTCGAGAAGCGTATCCTGGTGATGTTTTCTATATTCACTCCCGTCTTTTGGAACGCGCCTGTAAGCTTTCCGAAGAACATGGTGGTGGCTCAATGACGGCGTTGCCGATTATTGAAACGCAAGGCGGTGATATTTCCGCTTATATTCCGACAAACGTGATTTCGATTACGGATGGTCAGATTTTCTTGGAAACAGGCTTGTTCTTTAAAGGTATCCGTCCGGCGATTGATGTTGGTGCGTCTGTGTCACGTGTTGGTTCTGCAGCGCAGATCAAGGCGATGAAACAGGTTTCCGGCTCGATGAAGCTAGAGCTTGCGCAGTATCGTGAAATGGAAGCGTTCGCACAGTTCGCGTCTGATCTTGATCCTGCCACGCAACGCCTTTTGGCACGTGGGGCGCGTTTGACAGTATTGTTGAAGCAACCACAATATAGCCCGCTTCCTGTGGAAGAGCAGGTCGCTGTGATTTATGCAGGTACAAAAGGGTATCTGGATAATATTGCGTTGGATGATGTTGAACTATATGAGTTGCGCTTGCTTGAAAGTTTACGTTCAGCAGGGTCTGAAATTCTGGACAAAATCCGTACAGAAAAGAAACTGGATGAAAATATCGAAGGCAGCCTGAAGTCCTTTATTGAAGACTTCACAAAAGGGTTTGCCGGTGCGAAAGAGGCCGCTTAACGGGGGATCATATCGCCGCACAATGATAAGGAAGAAATAGCAAACTATGCCAAGTTTAAGAGATTATCGTGATCGTATTAAATCCGTGAAATCAACACGGAAAATCACCTCTGCCATGAAAATGGTGGCGGCGTCAAAGCTGCGTAAAGCACAGGAACAGGCGGAGAAGTCACAGCCCTATGCACAGGCAATGGCTGCGATGCTTGCGCGTTTATCCGCAAATGTCGTGATCAGCACGTCCAGTCCGAAGCTTTTGGCGGGAAGTGGCGAAGATCAGAAATATTTGCTGATTGTTGTTACGGCGGATCGTGGTCTTTGTGGTGGCTTTAATGCAAATATTGTTAAAGATGCCCGCGCCAAAATTAGGTCATTGCTGGCGCAGGGAAAAGATGTGTCAATTGTATGTGTCGGTCGTAAGGGTTATGACCTGCTCTCACGCGAACATGGCAGCAAAATCTTGCATGCGTTTCGTGAAGTGTTCGGTAAAAACCGCATTGAATATGCACAAGCACATGAAGTTGCTGATTTCGTTCTCAATAAATTTGAAGAAGGTGCGTTTGATAAATGCATCATGATGTATAATTCGTTTCAATCTGTCTTGGTTCAAACACCACGCGCACCGCAATTGATTCCATTCCAAATGGAAGAAGAGAGCGGCAAGCCGGCAAATGATGAAAAAGCATCGGATGAGGCTGCTTTGAAATCCCCTTATGATTTTGAGCCGACCGAAGAAGAGATACTCGGGAAGTTGTTGCCCCGTAATGTGGGTGTGCAGATTTATCGTGCGTTGCTTGACAGCGCCGCGGGCGAACAAGCTGCGCGTATGACCGCGATGGATAATGCGACGCGCAATGCTGGTGAGATGATTAACGATCTGACACTGCAGTATAACCGCGCACGTCAGGCCTATATCACGAAGGAATTGATCGAGATTATTTCCGGTGCGGAAGCGGTCTAGTATGTTGTTTATGGATTGTATGAAAGGAGAAGGATAATGGTTAGATATATGACGATTTTCACAAGCCTTTTTGCGTGTGCATTTTTGCTGGTTTCCTTTCAGTCCGTAGAGGCAGAGAACGCGGCGCCTAAGAGTGCGGCTGTTGAAGGGCAAGTGCCGGAAGCTGCACAAGAAACAGCGCCGACAACAGATACCGAAAAGCACAACGCCATTGATGATATCCGTTTCCTTGAGACGAACTGGATGCCCAAGCTGTTGTTGATTATTGATAATGGGCCGGTTTTATTGGATCGTGAGACACCCGAAGGTACTGAGGTTTTCTATATTAAGCCGCCGCCTTTGAATTCCAGTCAGCAGACAAAAGACGAGATTGTTTATCTTCATGAAATTGCAAAAACAGAGCGTACGCCTGATGCAATTAAGCGTATCTTATATGAAAACTCAGGCATTAGTGCACACAGCATGTTTGTTAATGAGGGCTTGATTGATGAGCAAAATTACAAAACTTTGAGCCTGATGGAGATCATTGATAACGACAATATGTTTTTTATCCTTGAGCGCAAAAAATACTTTGAACGCCCCCGTCCGAGTGAGTTAGATCCGACATTGAAGACAGTGATTGATAATCCGCCGCATGCGGCTTATCCGTCCGGTCATGCGACACAAACCTATATCAATGCCTTGGTTCTTGCAGACTTTGACCCCGAAAATGCGGATGTGTATAAACAATTCGCAATTGATGTTGCCCATCGCCGTGAAATTGCAGGTGTACATTACCCAAGCGATAGCGAAGCGGGGCGCGGTCTTGCCGCAGATGTTTTGGCACGGTTGCGTACTATTCCGATATTTGAAAAGAAATATCAGGCGGCAAAATTATCCTATATCAAACCCGATCTTTCTGGGAAAAATTTAGAAAAAGCGGATGATATGACAACGGATGAAACCCCAGAAAAATCAACATATTAAAAATACTAATCAAGAGGACTAGAATAAAATGGCAAAAGAAGCACAAGGCAAAATTTTACAGGTACTAGGCGCGGTCGTCGATGTACAGTTCGAAGAAGGCAGTGTACCGCCAATCTTGAATGCGCTTCATACTGATAATAACGGGCAAACGCTTGTTCTTGAGGTAGCGCAGCACCTTGGTGAAAATACAGTGCGCGCAATTGCGATGGACATGACAGATGGTCTAAAACGCGGTCAGCCTGTGATTAACACAGAAGAACAAATTACAGTGCCAGTCGGCGCAGAAACTTTGGGTCGTATTTTTGATGTTATCGGCGCGCCGATCGACGAAGGCAAGCCCGTTAAGACAAAACAAAGATGGCCAATTCACCGCGAAGCTCCAACATTTGCAGAGCAAGCAACAGACAGTGAAATCCTTGTAACAGGGATCAAAGTTGTTGACCTTCTTTGCCCCTATTCAAAAGGTGGTAAAATCGGCCTGTTCGGTGGTGCCGGTGTTGGTAAAACCGTTACGATCATGGAATTGATCAACAACATTGCAAAAGGCCACGGTGGGGTGTCTGTTTTCGGTGGTGTTGGTGAGCGTACGCGTGAAGGGAACGACTTGTACCATGAGATGATTGAATCTGGTGTTATTAAGCCGGGCGATCACAAAGAATCAAAAGTGGCTCTCGTTTACGGTCAGATGAACGAACCACCGGGTGCACGTGCGCGTGTGGCTTTGTCTGCATTGACGATGGCGGAATATTTCCGTGACGAAGAAGGGCAAGACGTTTTGTTCTTCCTTGATAACATCTTCCGTTTCACACAGGCGGGCGCCGAGGTGTCAGCGCTTCTTGGGCGTATCCCTTCTGCGGTTGGTTATCAGCCAACACTATCGACAGAAATGGGTGCGATGCAGGAACGTATTACGTCAACAAATAAAGGGTCGATTACATCGGTTCAGGCGGTTTATGTGCCTGCGGATGACTTGACTGACCCTGCGCCTGCAACAACGTTCTCACACCTTGATGCGACGACAGTTTTGTCACGTCAGATTGCGGAACAGGGGATTTACCCTGCGGTTGACCCACTTGATTCAACATCACGTATTCTTGACCCGCGCGTTATCGGTGATGAGCATTACGACGTTGCATCATCCGTTCAGCAAACATTGCAGAGCTATAAAAACCTTCAGGATATTATTGCGATCCTTGGTATGGATGAACTGTCAGAAGAAGATAAGTTGACTGTTGCGCGCGCGCGTAAAATTCAGCGTTTCCTATCTCAGCCATTCCATGTTGCCGAAGTCTTTACAGGGTCACCAGGTGTATTCGTTGATCTTGAAGATACGATTAAGGGCTTTAAGGCGATTGTTGCAGGTGAATATGATCACTTGCCGGAATCAGCATTCTATATGACAGGCACGATTGAGCAAGTTATTGAAAAAGCAACTAAAATGGCGCAAGAGGCAGCATAATCTATGAGCAATGTCATTCAATTTGAACTCGTTTCACCGGAAGAGCGTCTGATTTCAGAAAGTGCTTATCTTATCGAAATCCCTAGCGATGAGGGGACTTTTGGTGTGATGAAGGGGCATTGCTCTTTGCTATCATCCTTGAGAGCTGGCGTTGTGACGTTGCATAAAACACAGGGCGGGGATGTAAAGAAAATCTTTATTGCCGGTGGTTTTGCCGATGTTACGGCTGATAACTGCACCGTTCTGGCCGAGGAGGCAATCCCTGTCAGAGATTTGAACAAGGAAAGTCTTGAGCAACTTTTGTCTGATTTAAATGATGATATCAGCTTGGCTGCAGAAAAAAGTGATAAGAAACATATCGAAGATAAAATCGCTATTACAAAAGCTAAAATATCTGCGATTTCAAATCACTAAAGATAAGTTTTAAAGTAATTATTTAAAGGCTGCGTTTTGTTAACGCGGCTTTTTTTGTGTTTCTTGACATAATTGTGAAAATCTGTTTTTCTGAATTTATAAAAAAAGTATAAAAACAGGCGGGTTTCCATGAATAATACACTTAAGACAACAGCGTTTGGTGCAATGACGGCATTGTGGCTAACGGTATCAGCATGCAGCAGCAATGGCGGCGCGAATAGCGCGCAAGAGGCCTTTGAGACGCGGCACAATAATCCTGATACAACCCAGTACTTACAAGAATGGAGCGACACAGGCTTGATAATGAATGACGCTGTGGCGCCTGAGGATAGCGCAGTGACATTGGATGATGGCGCCTGTGATTCTAAGTTGGTGGAAACACTGATCAATCGTGATATTTATGAGCGGATCGTTGCGGGTGATAACTTTAGCGATATCAATAAAGCTCAAACCGAATCCAGCGCGACATTATCTGAACGTATCCTTACCTATAAAACAGAGCGTAGTGAAAAGCTGGCGACGTTCTTTGATTGCCGTGATCAAAACGCTGAGCTTCACAATCTTGCCGAGGGGATCACAACCAACCCGTATGACCCCGCCAATCCGGATAAGTTCAGAGCTTTGCTGGTCAATATGGCAACAGAACGTATGGATGATGTGCATGCGTTATATCCCTTGGAAGATCTTCAGGAAGCCGCGCAGGAGTGGAAAGATTTTGTCGTGAACGCCAATCACGAGATGTTGGGCAAGCTGGACGGCGTTTTTGTCGATGATGTCCTAAGCAAACGCATAGATGACCTTGTCGAGAATCATTATGATGGGCTAGCCTTGAGCGTCGCCCGCCTTGAAATGGCCGATTTCTTGAATGTAGAAGGCGATTTAGAGGGGACATCGGCGCAAACATTTGCGCGTGAGTTTCAAGCACTTGTAACGCAAGAGATTGCAAAATATGCGACTGAATTGCTGAAGGAAAAGGCCGCAAGAGGCCCTGTGTTTGAGATATAAATAAGCCACGCAAGGCATTTTATTCGTTTGTCATACCATTCGTAAAGGCATCATCAGGCAAGGATGAGAGATGTTCAACGCCGATTGTTGGTGGCGCGAAGCTTGCGGCGTCTATGCCTGTTTCCGCAGAAAGTGCGTTAATATGCTCACTTAGTTTCGGAATAATCTGCGTCTTGTATCCATCTAAAATATCCTGAACATCTCTTGGCATATCTTCACCTAAAATGAGCGGGTAATTATGGGTGATATCTTCCAAAATGGTTCTGGCTTGAGTCAGTATTTCAAGGGTCGTTGCCCCATCGTAATTCGCGCGGCTGGTTAATTCCATAGACAGACTGCTTTTCGCAACAGGGTCCCTAAAAGCATGCGCCAATTGAGAAGATAATGTTGGTTTTACGTTCGTTTCGCCAAATGTAAAATCTTGAAAGAATGTCGGGCTGGCGGCTTGCTTGATGGCAGAATGCTGAGCGTCAGTAAGTTCGATAGAACTGAGCGCTGCTTCCAGATCTTCTTCCCAAACACCGCCTTGCATCAAGCTGCGTAGCTCGTTTGAAATATCGCCAATCGCTTTTTTAAAGTCATCATTCATAATGGTTACTCTGTTTCGCGGATTTCAATATGGGTTTTGGTCTCACTCGGCCCCCATTTGTCATGGTGCAAGTCTATGCTGATCTTTTTCTGTGCGTCAAGTTTTTGCATGAGTGCGTGACGGTCGCTATCGACACTGAATAATTCAGTGCAGTGATCGGTGATGAATTTTTCAGTTTGCGCAGACGCAATCCAGTTTAAAAGCAGATCAAATTGTCCATCTGTATTTAAAATACCAATATGGCGATCATGCCGCCCCAATTGCTTTAGCCCGAGGGCAGTCGCGAGGACATAACCGTCCTTGACGCTTGGTGTGTCAAAAATTAACGGCTCATCCGTATCTTGCAGAATGAAATCCTCAAAATGCGGTAAGTCTTCGGGATCGTTGGTGACTTCGGGTGGTTGCCATTTATCCAGTTGGGTAAATAAGTCCTCGATTGAATCGACAACCATGAAATGATAGCGCGATAAATCGGGTAGCGTTTCTAAAAACGCGATAAAATCATCCCAGTAATGTGCCGTATTAACGAAAATAACGGGTTTCGCGTGCGAGCCAAGATGCGCCCAGTACAGTGCTTCCAGCATTTCATCAATCGTGCCAAAACCGCCAGCCAGACCAATTACCGCATCGGCGCGTTTGAACATTTTAAGCTTTCGCTCCCACAGGTCGGGAACAAGAATGGTTTGGCTTAAATCCGGATGAATGCGCTCGCTATCCTTCAAACTTTTGGGGATAATGCCTGTAACGGATGCGCCTGATTGCAAGGCGTTATTGGCCACGATGCCCATCAGCCCCGCATCCATACCGCCATAGACGAGCGCCTTGCCTTCTTTGCCAATCCATTGCCCTAATGTTTCGGCGGTTTCTTTGAAAATCGGCTTGCATCGTCCGGATGATCCCAGATAAACGGTGAGTTTTTGAATATTGTCCATAGTATAGTATACCCGCATTTCATATTTTAATGAGTATGCCCCGATAAAGGGTTTAAATTCAACGCTTTATTATTGGTTTTTATGTTCCGTATGCCAATCGCGTGCATAGGTTAAAAAGTTTTTGATGATATCAAGCCCGTACGGCGTCAGTGTTGATTCAGGATGAAATTGAACCCCGAAAACCGGATCGCGCAGATGTTGCACCGCCATGATTTCATCCGTATCACTAAGTGCGGTGATTTTGAGAGAATCGCAATGCGTCAGGTCACTAATCAGGGAGTGATAACGCCCCGCCGTGATGGGGCTTGGCATATTGTGAAACAGGATAGAGCCATCATGCTCTATATCACTTGTTTTGCCGTGTACGGGCTTTTGGGCGCGCATGGTTTGCCCGCCATAGGCCTCACCAATGGCTTGGTGCCCCAGACAGACCCCTAAAATCGGGATGGTTTTTCCGAAAGTGCGGATGATATCAATGCAAATACCCGCATCTTGTGGCTTACAAGGGCCTGGTGAGATGATAATTGCGGCGGGATTAAGCGCGGTGATTTCTTCGATTGTGACTTTATCATTGCGCAGCACAAGCGTCTTCGCGCCGATCTTCTGAACGTAGCCGGCGAGGGTGTAGACGAAAGAATCATAATTATCGATGATTAAGATCATAACGCAGAACTATAAAAGCATCGCGGGGGATTGGGAATGTGAAATATTCTGTTATGCGGATAATTTTTATATTTTTGGCAAAGCGTGCGCGCTCGGCTTATCCGGCCTTGGATAATGATGAGGTGTTGGCTTGATCGTCAGTTTTGAAAGAGCCAAACATTGCTGCGGCTTTATCCAGTGTTTCTTGATATTCGGCGAGGGGATCAGAGTCCGCCACAATACCGCCGCCAACTTGCAGGGATATTTTCCGGCTTTCATAAACCAATGTGCGGATCAGGATGTTCGTATCCATGTTATCGTCAAAACCGATATAACCGATAGAGCCGCAATATGCAGCGCGGCGGATGCCTTCGAGTTCCTCAAGAATTTCCATCGCCCGTATTTTTGGCGCGCCCGTGATGGAACCACCGGGGAAACAGGCGCGTAAAAGGTCAATCGCGCCTTTATTATATGTGAGCTGTCCGCGGATGTGAGAAACAAGATGGTGGACGCTGACAAAGCTTTCCAGCTTGCATAAATCAACAACCTCAACAGAGTCGGGCGTGCATACCTTTGACAGATCATTACGAAGCAAATCAACGATCATGGTATTTTCTGCCATGTCTTTTTCATTGCTGAGCAGATCATTCTTATTGGCACGATCTTGAATAATGTCGGCGACGCGCGGGCGTGTTCCCTTGATCGGGCTGGTTTCGACTTTTTTGTTTTTCACGGTGACAAAACGTTCCGGTGAGGCCGATGAAATTTTAACATCGCCCAAATTCATATAGGTCGCAAAAGGGGCAGGGTTAACGGCGCGCAAATGCATGTAATGTATGAACGGGTCAAAGTCTTTCGGCGTTTGTGCGGTGAAACGCTGCGATAGGTTGGCTTGGAAAATATCGCCATCGTAAATGTAATCAATCACCTTTTTAACAGTATCGATGTAATCGCCCTTATCAAAATTGGACTGCCAGTCCAGCGCGCAGGATTGATAAGGCGGCGGTTCAACGTCACGGGTTATCAGATCAATGAAATGGGCACGTTTTGTGTTGGCTTCGTTTTCATTATGGGCATGGGTGAAGATGTATGTTTTTTTCATCAAATAGTCATGCGCCAAAACCTGATCGTAGATACCAACGGCCATATCAGGCACTTTATTATCGCTTTGGGCTGTGTCGGGTAAATCTTCGACATAGCGCCCTAAATCATAACCGAACAGACCTGCCGCGCCGCCTTGGAACGGTGGCATGTTTGCAACGGTTTCGGCATTTTCGACCCATGCTTTTATGCGTGATTGCAACACCGCGAAGGGCTGCCCGTCAAAGGATAGGCGTTGTTCCCAGTTCGTGACGGTTATTTTACCGTCTTTGGCCTCAATCGTTTCGATGGGCTGGCACATAACGAAGCTATAGCGGCTGCTCGGGTGCTTGCGGTCGGCACTATCCAGAAACAGGCTATAGGGCATATGCTTCACGGCAAGGAATGCCTGAACCGGGTCAATGCCAGTAATGTCATGCACGAAAGGTTTTTTCATATGTAAAAAAATATAGTCTAATGGTGTTACAAAATGCTAATAAATAAATATGAGTATAGAAGCGATTGTAAGAAAATAACAAACTTTGCCGTCGTTTTTATCCACAATTACAAAAAAGAGTATAAAAGGGGATGTTATGCCAAATCACTTGAGTTTTTTAATGGGTGAGTTCAATGAAAAGTTGGATCGATTGAAACATGATTATATCGGTTTTTTTGATGAAGGATCAAAAACCGAATTACAAGGATTGTTCAGAGATCAGGTTCAACAAGATGTGATGAGTTTATATGTCACCGCGCAAAAGGCGATTTCCCAAGATGCAGAAGGCGCCGATGCGCAGACATTATTATTTGGTCTGGAAGAGGTTGATGTTCTGTTAGCCAATGCGAACTTGTCACACGATAATGTGTCGCACAACCATACATGGATGCGTGATTATCTCTCTGAATCTTTGCCGGTATTGGATATGTCATTCATTCATCCGGGCAATGATTGATACGGCATCCTTTAAGCCTGTTTTGATGATTTCCGTATCGGCGGGGAATGCGCCATGTAAACGTGACGGCAGCATAGAATCCAGCATAACAAATATGCCCTTATCATCACCACGCCGTACCAAGCGCCCAAAGGCTTGTTTGAGCTTAAGCCGCGTCATCATTTCATCATAACGGCGTTTGCCAAAGGCGTTGCGCCGCGCTTTATGCAGCAATGTCGGGCGCGGCCATGGTACGCGATCAAAAACCAGTAATCGGAGTGATTGTCCCGGAACATCCACGCCATCGCGCACAGCGTCCGTTCCCAAAAGACAGGCATGCTCATCATCGCGGAAAATATCAATCAATGTGCCGGTATCAATCCTGTCGATATGCTGCCCATAGAGGGTGATTCCCGATTTTTCGAGGGGGAGGGCGATTTTATCATGCACAGCGCGCAATCGTTGAATAGCGGTGAATAAACCGAGCGCACCGCCGCCGCTGGCTGCAAATAAAGCCTGATACGCCGCGGATACTTGCCCTAAATCATGTTTGTTGACGTCATTGATAATCAGAACCTTGGTATTTTGCGCGTAATCAAAGGGCGAGGAAAAGCTGCTCTGGTGCGGTTCTGCGCTCAAATAATGTGCGCCTGTGCGCTCTAGGGCGGTTTGCCAATCCATTTCCTCATCGCCGCTATGATCTTGCAAGGTCGCAGAGGTCACCGTCATACCGTGAAGGTGCGGGCGGATACTGGTCGCGAAAGGTTTCATCGGGTCGATATAGTGACGGTATATGCCAACATCCAATGACTTTCCGTCAACGCGCTCAATTTCCATCCAATCGACAAAGCCTTCAACCGCTTCACCTGTCTCCATGGTTTCGAGCATGGCAATCCAGCTTTTGAGAGTGAAACTGCCGCGCCGCTCCAATGAAGTTGAGAGCGCATCAAGGCGTTTGCGTGTGTCACTATCCATTTCCCCTTGGTCGTCAACAAGGCGTTGATGCATCAATTTCGCCAAGGCATCCATGGGGGTTAGTAAATTCAAAAGCGCTTTCTTTAAGGCGCGGCAGGCGGCGATTATATCGTCATCAAGCGGGAATAGCGGTGTTTCGATTGAGTAGGGGGTATCGCTCGCCTCGACGCGGGCAAAGACAAGGCGGTAGACTTCCATCAAGAATGTTTCGGTTGGCCCGTTGGGGGATTTATCCTTGAAACGTCTGCTCCATCCCTGTTCACATAAATTCGTGGCGTGGTGGAGAATATCTTCCAGTGCGCGCTGCGCGGTTTCATCGCCCTCTATCAAATCTTCGACGCGGCGTTTTAACCCTCTGGCGCGTCCCTTGCGTCCGCCTTCATTGCCCAAGATCCAGCGTCTTAAATCGGCAGTTTCGCGGGCGGTGAGGTGCGCGGAGAAGGCACTGTCTGCCGCGCTGAATAAATGGTGTCCTTCATCAAAGATATAGCGTGTGGGCATGCCGTCACTGGAGGACGACATCGCCGATTGGATCATCACCAACGCGTGATTGGCAATGACAAGGCGTGATCGTTTGGCCTTGCGCACAGATCGTTCGATAAAGCAGCGGTTATAGTGATCGCAGGCCGAGTAAATACATTCCCCGCGCCGATCGGCAAGGCCGTATGTATTGGCAAACCCCAGAAGGCCAGCCAGCCAGCCGGGGAAGTCTGCGCCGCTGAGGTCGCCATCCTTGGTGGCGGCAGTCCAGCGCGCCATGATACCCGATGCCACGACCTGACGCGTGTTATGTGATAATGCTGCGCCCGCTGCGGCATCTTCCAGATTAAGAAGGCACAGGTAGTTTTCCCGCCCCTTGCGTACGGAAACATAGGCATCTTTTACCACAGGATGCGGATAAAGGCGGTCAAGCTCGCTGTCAATCTGGCGTTGCAGGTTCTTGGTGTAGGTTGAAATCCAGACAGAGCCCTCGTTCTTTTCCGCCCAAACGCTGGCAGGGGCGAGGTAACCAAGCGTTTTTCCAACACCTGTTCCGGCCTCGGCCAGAATGATATGCGGGTTTTCATCCTCTCGCATGGGGGCAAACATCTTGCGCACCGCATCGGTGTATGATTTTTGCTGCGGCCTGATTTCGGCAGGTTTATCGCCAACACTGAGAAGCTCTTCCAATCGTGCAAAGGCTTCGTCGTCACTGACATCTTCCTGAGAGGTTGGCGGTTGCGGGGCTTCGTCTGCCCATTCGGGTAAATGTTTCCAAACATTCAACGCCGCGCGCGAGGAGATATCCTCTTCGGCGTGGTAGTCCTGCCCCAAGGCGGTAAAGATAAATGGCGTCCAAGCCCAACCCTTTCCCTTTAGTCCCATAACCGCCGCAATTTTTAGCGGGTCTGCCTTCTCGCTCAGCATATCTTTTTGTAAGTCGGTTAATAAGGCACGCGCTGCGTCCATTAAGGCAAATGGATAATCTTCGAAGGTCTTAGGCGGCGCGCATCCCAAGGCGCGGCACAGGCCAACGGGGGTAGGAACACAAAAGCGCGTAGGGTGTACAAAGGCGTAGAGTTCCAGCACATCAAAGGTGAAAAACTCCTCAAATCCTAAGCGGCTTTTGGTGTAGGGCGCGTGGCAAACCATAACGGCAGCATTGCGGATAAGCGGCGCGGCTTCTTGATGGGGGAGCGTTTGCAATTCACCGTCCGTGGTGAGCAGCGCGCATTGCTCAGCATTTGCGAAAATCGCAGGAACATCAGGCAGACTGATATGCTCTGGCATTAGAATCGCGGGCTGTGTGCTCATACTTATCTGCATAGCATGTTTTATTGGACAAGAGGAATACGATGACGATATATTGTTCAGGCAATAAACAAGATTTAGGGAGATAAAAAATGGATGATGGATTTGATGCAGATCGCGAAATGATGTTGATGATGCTGGATAAGGGACTTATTCCAAGCGGCAATGGCAGTTTTGTTGAAGTTTCCGCAGAAGCGGCAGAAACGATTAAAGGCGAGATTGAAGCCGGAGCAAGCTTTTCATCCGGTCAGCCGGAAGTTGTTTATGGCGAGCCTGACAGCCCATAATCAACGACGTATCATAAACAATAATGTGGAGCGCTGCCCTGTATTTTAGGGGGCAGTGCTTATTTTTTTGCGGACTTTGAAGATTGTGCGGCTTTTGCTGCTTTCGCCTTGGGCGTCGCTTTTTTCGCTGCAGTTACTTTCGCGGCTTGTTTTGCACCTGCGGGCGGTGTGAATGGCTCAGGTTTATCACCATCAGGCAGGCTTTCGACATAAAGGGATTGTGATGGGAATGCAAAATCCGTCTTGGCGTTGTCTTCGACAATTTCCTTGATCTTCAGGGCAAAGGATTCCTTGATCTCCAGCCATTTTCCCCAGTCGGTGGTTTTGGTGAAACAATAAATCATGAAATCAATAGAGGAACTGTTGAAGCTGTCCAATCGCACAAATGTGGAAACCTTCGGCGGTTTTTCGAAATCATCATTGGTGGCTAGATATTCGCTGATTTGATCGCGGATGAGCATGAGTTGTTCGTGGTTGGTTTTGTAGACGACCCCAATTTTCCAGTAAATACGGCGGTTGGTCATGCGGCTGAAATTTGTAATGACGGCGTCTGACAAATCAGAGTTCGGAACATAGACAGGCGCTTTGTCGAAACGGCGTACACGGGTGGAGCGAAAGCCGATATCTTCGACTGTCCCCTCGACAATGCCATCGACCTTAATCCAGTCACCAGGGTGAAAGCGTTTTTCGGCAATCACTGTGATGCCGCCAATTAGGTTTTTGAACAAATCCTGCGCGCCCAAGGCGATGGCGGCACCGAATAAACCCAAGCCAGCCAAAAGCGGGCCAATCGCGATGCCCCATACTTCAAGAACAACCGATGCACCGATGAACATGACCAAGACTTTTAAGAATTTGAAAATCCAATCAATCATGGTTTTTGACAGAACTTTTTCAAACTTTCTTGAAAGGCGTTGGATGGGCTGTAATGTACGGTAGAGCGCCCAGAAAATGGCATAGGCAATCATCGAGCGTATGATGCGCGACATGAATATGGCCATAAACCCTTCGAGGTTCAGGGTTTGTGTGGCGAAGAAAACACCCATAATGATTGGAATAAAACGAATTGGCGGTGTGATCGCCATGATTATTTTGTCATCAATATCTGTTTCTGATTTTTTTGTCCAAAGATGGATTGTGTGCAGAATATATTTGCTCAGTAGGCCGCGTAGAATTAAAAATGCGGTAAAGATCATCAGGGCGATCAGTATTTTCCCGATATCGACACCCATAAAGCCATCATGCCAGACACTTACAACTTCTTGCCAGAATGATGTCATGTTTTTATCGCCGACCGCGGGGTCTATCACGGACAGGTCGGGTAAAATATTGACGGTTTCTGTTGTTGCTGTTTCTGCTGCCATGGTGTGGCGTACTCCTGATTATTTTGATAATGTCTTGTCCGCAAGATAAGCATAAGCCAAAGATTAAACAAGGGTGGATCTATGAAAATTATGTCAGGTGTGCGTTCCGATGAGACGCTGGAGTATATGTTATCGCGCCGCAGTGTTATGGCGCAATTACTAAAAGAGCCTGCGCCATCGCGCGAAGAATTAGAAACGATATTAAGCGCCGCAGCGCGTGTTCCTGACCATGGGAAGTTGTCACCGTGGTACTTTTTGACCTTCGAAGGGACGCAGCGCGTTGTCTTAGGGGAAAAGATCAGGGATTTATTCGTGCAGGATAATCCTGATGCCAAGCCAGAGCATAGAGAGATAGAAGAGGGTCGCTTTACCCGCGCACCGCTCGTTGTTGGGGTGGTTTCACGCATACGCACCGGCAAACCACCCATGTGGGAGCAGATCTTATCCAGCGGCGCTGTTTGTATGAATATGGTGATGGCGGCAAATGCGTGCGGTTATGGCGCGCAGTGGCTCACAGAATGGTATGCCTATGATACGCGGTTTCGTGAGTTTCTGGGGTTGGATGCGCGTGATACGATTGCAGGCTTTATCCATATCGGGCGCGTTGATGAAACACCGGAAGATCGTCCGCGTCCTGATCTTGCCCATATCGTTACACAATGGGAAGAGGGGAAGGCGATCAATAAGGGAGAGCAATATAATGCCGATAAATTCGGTATGCCGCTTCAGGGCTTTGACTTCTCAGAAATCTAGGCGTGTCCCCACACCTTATTCCAGATATTGGATAATGAGAAATAATTGAATTTCGATGTTAAGTGCATCTTCATCGTCGCATTGCGTAAGGCCATGCGATAATTGGGGGCGATACCTGTGCTGCCATCTTCGAGAATAACCATGGAAAGGTTTCCTCTCCCATGTGGCGCAGATATGATTTTTGTTTCTTTGACCATGTCATTGCCAAGCGATAAAGAGCGTTTGGCGTGGAAACCCGGATAATCACGCATTACATTTGCGTCGTTGACCAGCCCCAGGTCATATTCACGATTATCCAGACCACGCCATAATAGGTGCTTTCCCTCTGGTGCTTTTTGATAACGGTATTTACCGATCATAAGAACCGCACCTACGCTGAGCTCTTCGTTTAATTCTCTGAATTTTGCAGGCGAGAAACTTTGCTCTCCCATACAAAAAGCTTCGAAAGCCTCAATATGGTTTAATAGCATTTTTACTGTTGGTCGTGCCTGTTCTATACTAATCATCAATAGTAACTCTTATTCTCTGTACTTGTTTTGATGTGTGCCCCCACACAACAATGGCATAACGCCATATACTAACTTTAGTATAGGGATGTTTAAAAATTACTTAAAATTTTATACATTTTTTATGTAAAACAAATATGGGTTGAGAGTTGTGGGGGTAAGTGTTTGTTTTTAAATGAAAGTGTTGTGATGAACTTTTTATTTATTTGTAGCAAAAATCAATGGCGAAGCCCCACGGCGGAATAGAGCCGTACCTCTAATTACGCCGCCGCCAACTTACCATCTAAGGCATTACGGATCAGTGCTACGGTTTCTTTTGGACCATATAGGGCGATGAATGAGCCAAAACGCGGCCCTTGATCTTGCCCCAAAAGCACCTGATAAAGCGCTTGGAACCAATCGCGCAGTTCCTCCTTATCATAGCCGTTATCTTTACCGGCATCGAAAACCGCCGTCATATAGTCCTCAGCACCCAGCCCCGTATCAAGGCTTTCCAGCTTATCTGCAAGGGCGGATAGGGCTTTGCTCTCGCGTTCATCAGGGGCGCGGTATGATTTTTCGGGCAGGACAAAGTCTTTGTAATACTGAATGGCGTAGCCAACCAAGCGATCCAAAAACGGCGCGTTTTCAGGCGTGGCTTCGGGGGCATATTGATTGATGTATCCCCAAAGTATTTCCGCATCATCGGTGTTTGCGGCGTTCACAAGGTTCAGCAACAAACCGAAAGAAATCGGGGAATGCTGTGAATCAGGGACTTTACCGCCATGGATATACCATGCGGGGTTATCAAGTTGTTTCGCAGGCTCTTGCGTAGGTAGTTTTTCCACGAAGGTAATATATTCATCCACGGCCTTTGGAATGATATCAAAATAGAGTTTTTTCGCGCTGGTCGGGCGTTGGAACATATAATAGGCCAGACTTTCATGCGGTGCATAAGTCAGCCATTCTTCCATGCTCAGGCCATTGCCTTTGGATTTTGAAATCTTCTGTCCTTTTTCATCAAGGAAAAGCTCGTAATGGAAACCCGCCGGATTAGGGCGCCCCAGAATTTTCAGGATTTGCTTTGAGATGTCAGCAGAGCTTTTCAGGTCTTTTCCGCTCATCTCGTAATCAACATCCAGCGCATGCCAGCGTAATGCCCAGTCGGCGCGCCATTGTGCCTTGACCTTGCCGCCTGCGACTTTTTGTGTGATGCGCGTGCCGTCTTCATCTTCAAAGGTGATTGTGCCGTTTTCCGCATCTGTTTCCAGAATAGGGACTTGCAAAACATTGCCACTCGAAGGCGAAATAGGCAAGAAAGGTGAGTAGGTTGCGGCGCGTTCTTCACCTAATATCGGAAGAACGGCTTCTTTGATTTCTTCATGATGCTTGAGCATAAGAAGCAATGTTTCATCGAATTTTCCGGTGGAATAGCAATCATCCGTGGAACTCATAAATTCGTAATCAAAACCGAATTCATCCAAAAATGCGCGCAGTTGTGCGTTATTGTGATGGCCAAAGCTTGCATATTCCGTATCAAACGGGTTGGGCACTTTGGTTAAAGGCTGCCCGATGTAATTGGCCAGCATGTCCTGATTGGGCACATTGCCCGGAACTTTGCGCAGACCGTCAAGATCATCCGAAAAGGCGATCAGTTTTGTCGGGATGTCAGGGTGTAGCTGTTGAAAGGCGCGCATGACCATTGTTGTACGGCAAACTTCGCCGAATGTACCGATATGCGGCAGACCTGATGGGCCATAACCTGTTTCGAATAGAACATAGCCCTTTTCGGGTGTTTGCACCTGTCCGCGACCAATCGCGCGTAAACGTTTGACCACTGCCTTGGCTTCTTCAAAAGCCCATGTTCGGTTTTTAATAGCAATATCTGGCGTAATAGCGGCGGTCATTCTTTTTATCCTTCATTTTGAAGCATACAGAAATAGCAGAGAATAGCGCGGTATTCAAACGAGTTTTTACGCTGTTTTTACGAGTCCATGGCGTTTTCGACTTTTTCGACGGTGCTCTGTATCTGTGAGAGGCTGTCTTCTGTTTCGTTAATCATAACAACATCAGAATATTTCCTGCGTTTATAGAGTGTTACCAATATAATGGTTGTGATGAAAAAGACATTGATACTGTTCACGATGGACAGTTTTAAGTCCTCAACATCAAAAACGCTATAGAGCAAGCTGACGATGGATGTGTAATCCCATATCAACCATGCGATTAAGGATATGTCACGGCAGGGGGTTTGTGAACGGAGCAATTTGTAAACTTGTGGCAAATATCCAAACGTAACGACCACACCAACAGTTGAATAGAGTATTCCAATCACGTGCATTCCCTCCCATGTCATACAACTATATGAGCAATAGCAGTGAATAAAGGATGCTACAAAATATTTTTTAGGATTTGGTGAAAGTTATCAAAGGTGCAGTGTGTTATCGTCGCCCAGGTCATCTATGTCCGGCATATCAGGGGCTATGCCTTGTGTATCGCGTAACATAGTGAGCAGTTCATAACGTTCTGACTCTTTCATGAAATTGGCAAATGTTTTGCCTTTGCTTGCGGCATCGGGGTCAATATATCTGTAATCGGCACCCATGGAGATCAGTTCATATAAGCGATCTTGATCAGTGTCATTTTTCTCTATCATGCGCATGACTTCGGTGCTGGCGCTGTGTGATATCGTGACACGTTCCAACGTTTCCGCCTCAATCGCAAGGAGGCTATGGGTGTCATCAAAGTTAATCGCGGCATAATCATGAGACGTGATCCCAAGTGCATTATGCGCGACATCGTTCATATTGGTAACAACCTTTTGTGACGCAGCAGATTGCAGAACAACAAATTTCCAATCACGGCCAAGATGATCTGTTGTTGTATTGCCGTTATTCAACATATGCAGCACGCTGCTTGTGGCGGTGCGGTCATTAATGGTTTGAATGGATGTAACCTGTTCGCTTCTGGCTTGTCGTAGCAATTCCCCTTGCGACCAAATGCTGTGTTTGGCATCGCTGGATGTTGTCAAATCATAGCCGTCATCGACTTTTTGAATGAAAAAGCGATTGGGGATCGCCGTATAATATCCGCCAAATTCAGTTGTGTCGTTCCATGGTTTTTCTGCTTCGGTAATGCCGATGTTTTTCTTCTCTACTTTTGGGCGCCATGCCTCGGGGCCGTCCCATGTTTCATCGTATTTATCTTCAAGGTATTTAAACAGCAACTTTTGCGCCATATCCTCATCAAGTTCATTAAATGCATCAAGACTGGGTTCGATATTCAAATCCTTCGCAATCACCAGTTTCGCGAACATCATCGCGTAGGCTGGGTGAATATCCCATTCTTTCATAGCATTTTCAGTGAGTGATATTTTATGGAAGAAGCGCCCCGGATGGCTTTCCGGTGTCATACCCTCGCCATGCGCCGTCATATCAACGCGGTGGCCAATATCTTCGAAGAACACCGCTTTTGATCCGTTTTGGTTAAAGCGCACAACAATGTTTAAATTATCAAGAATAGCAGGCTTGGCGGTGTCATCGGTAAATCCGAATTCGGCGGTTGATTGAATGGGGCTGACATCTTTGACGGTATCACCGCGAGATTTAACTTTGCCCTGCGATAATATGAAAGAACGATTATGCTCATCCGTAACTTTAATGCGGCCGCCTTGGTTGGAAATCATCAGGCTGCGCCCGTTTTCTTCATCCAGTACTTTGTATTTGCTTTTGTCGGGGCTGGACATAATGGCTAAGCCATCCACGTTTTTATGCGCCCATTTGCGCGTTTCATCCGAGAAAAACGCGGCGTTAAATATATTGCTCCAATTTTCAGGGAGGGATAGATGGTCAATAATGCGTACTTTTTGACTAAAACTTAGCTTTATCATACCTGCTCTATCATTATTGTTATCATTGTTTCCATATTAGCTGAAAACGGCATTGGGTGCAATTCTCGTATGCGTATTTTCTTTTGTTTATGAACATCGTATAACCCATAAGTATGAAAGCCATGATTCCGAATAATGAACGACCATTTGCCATCCCTGCGGAGTTTGACCGATCCGAAGCGTTTCAGGTTGTGTCTGATTACACCCCCGCAGGAGATCAGCCCGAAGCCATTAAGGCATTATGCGCAGGCCTTCGTGAGGGGTTGAGTGACCAAACGTTGCTGGGGGTGACGGGGTCGGGGAAGACCTTCACCATGGCGCATATTATACAAGAACTACAACGCCCCGCATTGATCCTTGCTCCTAACAAAACCTTAGCAGCGCAGCTCTATGGTGAGTTCAAAACATTTTTCCCGCATAACGCGGTGGAATATTTCGTGTCTTATTACGATTATTACCAGCCCGAAGCCTACGTCGCGCGCACCGATACCTTTATTGAGAAGGACAGCTCTATCAATGAGCAAATCGACCGCATGCGCCACGCCGCCACCCGCGCCTTGTTCGAGCGCAAGGATTGTATCATCGTGGCCTCTGTATCATGTATCTACGGTATCGGGTCAAAGGAAGATTACATGGCGATGGCCTTTCCCATGATCACCGGACAAACCATAGAGCGCGAGGCTATCATCGCCAAGTTGGTGGAGTTGCAATATACCCGCAACGACATCGCGTTTGAGCGCGGCACATTTCGCGTGCGCGGGGATACGGTGGAAATATTCCCTGCCCACTTTGAGGATCGCGCATGGCGGTTTTCACTGTTCGGGGACGAACTTGAAAAAATCACCGAGTTTGACCCGCTGACGGGGGAGAAGTTCGAAGATCTGGAGGGGGTGCGTGTCTTTGCCAATTCGCACTACATCACGCCGGGGCCAACCATCCAACAGGCCATCGCGCAAATCAAAATCGATCTGAAAGACCGCCTTGAATATTACAACCAAGAAGGCAAATTGTTGGAAGCGCAACGCCTTGAGCAACGCACCAAGTTCGATCTTGAAATGTTGAGCGCGACGGGCTCATGCAAGGGGATTGAGAATTACTCACGCTATCTGACTGGGCGCGGCATAGGCGAAGCGCCGCCGACCCTTATTGAATATCTACCCGATGACGCGCTGATGTTCCTAGATGAAAGCCACGTGATGATCCCGCAGCTCCGCGCGATGTATAACGGTGATAAGGCGCGTAAAGGCGTTCTGGTCGAGCATGGGTTCAGATTGCCCGCCGCGACAGATAACCGTCCGCTGCAATTTGAGGAATGGAACAGCCTGCGCGGGCAAACGATCTATGTTTCCGCAACGCCAAGCGTGTGGGAGGTTGAGCAATCAGGCGGTATCAGTGCAGAGCAAGTGGTGCGCCCGACAGGGTTGATCGACCCGCCCGTAGAAATCCGCCCGACTGAACATCAGGTTGATGATTTGATGCACGAAGCGCGGGAGATCATAAAGCAGGGCGGCAGAATGCTCGTCACCACCCTGACCAAGAAAATGGCAGAAGCCTTAACCGAATACCTCAATGAAAACGGTATCGCGGTGCGCTATCTGCATTCGGACGTGGATACGTTAGAGCGTATCGAGATCATGCAGGATTTACGCGCCGGAAAGTTTGATGTGCTGGTGGGGATTAACCTCCTGCGGGAGGGGCTGGATATCCCTGAATGTACACGCGTTTGTATCCTTGATGCGGATAAGGAGGGGTTCTTGCGCTCCAAAACCTCAATGGTGCAGACTATTGGCCGCGCCGCGCGTAATGTGGAGGGCAAGGCGATTTTATATGCCGATCGTATTACGGACAGTATGCAATACGCCATTGACGAAACCGCCCGCAGACGCGAAAAGCAAATCGCGCATAATACGGAACACGGCATAACCCCGACGACGATTGTGCGGAATATCTCCACCGCGTTTGAACATATGTATGATCAGAAAGACGGGGATGCGAAGGCGCGCGCGCTCCATGACTCTGCGCTGGCTGAATTTATGCATAACCCTGCGAAGATGCGGAAACATATTGAAGGGCTACGCAAGAAAATGCACACCGCCGCCGCCGACCTTGAATTCGAAGAAGCCGCAAGATTACGCGATGAGATTAAACAGCTTGAAGAGAGGGAGTTGGGGGTTTGATAAATGTTTACCAAAACTATGAAGTAGACCCTGAAATCTGTTTTAGCTTTTTTTCCGGATTTTCAATTTTTTGATTTTCTAGCCTAGATAAACGAACTTCAATATCAGTTAAACGAGAATTGATTTCGTATACCTGCCTCAGAATTTCTGGGTTATTGCTATTAGTAATATGCCCTTCCAGTCTGCCGACCTTATAAATAGTCTCTTTTAAATCATTAGCAAGGCCAGAAACATTACCTGATAAGTCATCAAGTTTGGTAAATAATGTCGCTAATTTAACATGGAAATTTGAAGCTTTTAAAAACCAACTCATTTAATACCCACTACGTTACTATCTTCACTGCCATTATGAAGCAAATCAGATATTTCTGATCGTATATTATCGATTTCTTTTGTCTTTTTTTCTAAATTTTCTAAGGTCGCATCCAGAAGTTGGTCGAGTAAATCAAACTGTTCCTCAGCGATTTGAGATTCTTCATGGGGGCTTTTGATACCAGGAAAAGCTTCCGATTGTATACTTGCCCCTGATAAAATAACTTCATCAATGAATTCTCTTTGTTTCTGAACTAAATTTTTAGCTTCACTTGAATTTTCTACATGCTGTTGAATTGATCCGGCAATTCGCTTGACTATACTTGATGTTGCATAAGCGGCAGAATCTGAAAGAGTAAGCAGAGTTGTATAAGCGGAAGGATCTGAAGGAGCAAGCAGATCTGAGCGTTTAACAATAAAAAAATCTGGGTCAAAAGATTGCCAACTATCTTTTATTGTATGTGGAAGCTTTTCTTTATCCTCTGCAGACACTCGCCCTAAGCGAGGAGCCTTTGTTTGTCCTGTTTCTTTGTGACTTGTTTTTGACATATTGCGAGTATTTCCATTAGGCGTTCATTAAATTGAGTATATCGAAATAATAATTACAAGCCAAATGAAATACAAACCTCTGTCTTTGCGACCATGCACAAAAAAAAGTCGACGTATTACCGCTTTCAATTTCTCACAATCACGCCCTAACAACCAAACAAAAGAAACACTTCAATAGTTTAACTGGATTTCTTGGTGGGTTGCCGTTATGATTTCGGCAGGTATAGTTTCCGCTATGCTGGTTTTACGAGGGGAAACATTAATGTCAGAGGCATTCTTAAAAGCGTTAAAATGGTACATTCTGGTGTTTTGTGTGATTGTGGGGGCGTCCGCCTTTATCGTTTCTAACAATACCGGCTCTGTAAAACCCATTATGTTGGGGGTTCTTGGGTTTGGCGTGGCGTATGTTATGTCTTATTTCTGGAAAGAATTCCGCGATAAGTTACTGCTGGGGAGCATTTTAACATTCGTTGCCTTGTCCTTTTTCGCACCATACGCCGCCGATGCACTTTATATCTTGGTCGGAAGTAAGGCTCTGTATTACGCCAATCCTTATTTCGTTTGGGCGGGGGTTGTTGGTGCGCTGGGCGTTCCGATTATGACTGCCGTGTTTTATTTCTACGATTAGGCGGTTTTTCGCTCGGTTTTTGTAAAACCCTATCTTGTTGTAAATGTTTGTATTTTCGGTTTTTCCATGCGTTGCAGCACAGAAAATTTGCGTAAAACTCGCTCTGAGCGCTGGTTTTGTGCTATTATAGGGGTATGAAAAAAGATACGGTGAATACATTATGTGTTAGCCCGTTTAGTTTGGTAAAAAACCAGGAGAGTTTCTATAAGTCGTTAATTGTTATTATATTAAGTGTCCTGACTTTACCGGGGTGTATCACATCCAACCCATCTGTCCCGCTGGCGCCACATCCGCCGGATATAAATATCTCAACCATGCAAGAACCGGTTTTTACGCCGCATTATTTCGCAGATGCACCTGTTGTTGATCCGTTGAGTATTGCGTTGAGTGTGGATATTCAAGATAGCGGCTTTGCACAGCGACAAGGGCAGGTCGAGGGCGTGCCCGTAAAAACGGCTGTCGCGCTGGGTGAAGATAAGTGTCGTATCCAAGATCGTTTTGACCACAAGGCTGTACTGGCCTATGAGTGGGGGTATCAACGCATCGGGTTGGATGTTGACGGGGTTGAATTAGGCGGCAGCGATGATGCAGGCATCAGGCTGGAATATAAAATGAACCTGCAGCGCAAGAAGAACCGCGAGCAGAAATGCCGCTATAGCTCACAATGGCAGGGCTTGGTCGGATCTGGTTATCACGAGCTGTTTGTACGCGAAGATGCGACTGTATGGCAAGAATTGCGCGATATACGCGGCGATGTCGCCGATTATATGGATCAGGCATTTTAAATATTTTTCCTTTGATTATAAGCTTTTGATGCAATTTGGCAGGGTATAGCCCGACAAAAGAGTCCTTTTTTACAATTCCCTATATTGATTTTTTAATGTGTATATCGTAGTGTGCATTATGTGCTACGTCACTTGTGGCATATTTCTGAGTATTAAAAATAATGAGATTTTTTAAAGAAGGAATATGTCATGTCAAAATCTTTTTTACGCCTAGCTATACTGTGTGCTCCGTTTGTTTTAACGGCATGTGGTGACGGTTGGGAAGCTCAAAAAACAGATACATATTTCCCTTACGGTAATCAAAGAACTGCTGGTTCTGGTGTTGTTTATGTCCGCGCCAAAATGATGCCGGAAAAGAAAATGGTTTTAGAACCTGTGATGGAAAAGGTCGAGCCGAAACCTGCGACAGTTGAGCCTGTGTTAGAGGCTGATGATATCTTCTCTGATGCACAGAAAAAGGGCGCACCTGCCAAAGCAACGCAGCACGCCGCACCGGCAGAAAAGCACTCCAGTCTTATCGCACCAAGTACCGTAGAGCCGAGCGCAGGAACGCCTGTGCCTGAAGTGGAAATGCATGCTGCCCTAGATTCATGGGAAGAAGTTCCGACTGTGTCTGTCGCACCTGCTGATCATGCACAAATCACTGCGGAAGATTATATAGCACAAGCGCCTAAGCGTATTATCGCAAGAAAAGTGGAAGTGATCAAAACGAATGTGGCCGTAAGCAGTGACAATGCTATTAACGCAGTGAGCGCGAGCGATACAGGTTTTGATGGTGAAGAGATGGTTGAGATTTTCGAAAACGAAGTCATTCAGCCACAAAAGGAAATTATTGCACCGAAGAAAGATCCGAATGGCTTCTTATCTGTCGGTCAGGAAACTCTGGACGAAATCTATAATAACGATTTCTAAACTGAAATCTGTGATTACGAATATAAAAGCCACTCATTAAAGGGTGGCTTTTTTTGTGGCGTATAGAGCACATACGTCTAAAATTTTATGTAATTTCGAAACGATAAACATAGACAAAATCTTCGGCAAGGGTTTACCATAATAAGGTAAGCGTTGTTTAGAAGTCGTCATACACACAGGCGGAAATCTTCTTAAAGAATATGTCAAAACACGCTGTAACTCAATCAACACGCAGGTGACGTTTTAACTCCATATACGGGTTGTCACACATTCTAATGAAAGGTTTTGGGATATGTCTATAGAAGTGGAAACAGTAGTAGCAGTATCAGTGATGATGGCCGTCTTTTCGGCGGTCGCAGCAGTCGGGACGAGTATCGTTCTTGGCGCAGGGTTTGAACGACTTCGCACAGGGTTTGAGGTGGTTCGCAAACAAACAGGGTTTTTCAGTGATGCCATTCATAAGCTCGAAGAAAAGATGGAAGTCGTCGATGAGCAAACGGGAAAATTCTCACAATCAATTTCGGTCATGGAAGCCAAGGTGAATAATGTGGGTGATCAGGCCAATGCCTTCATAGATTCAGTGCAAAGTCTGGAGAAAAAGGTCGATATTGTGGACAAACAAACTGGATTTTTCGGTGATGCTATTTATAAGCTGGAGAAAAAGGTCGATATGGTCAGTACGCATGAAGAAGTGGTTTCAGAAAAACTGGAACAACATGCGGATGCTGATGTGATTAGCATCGGGAAAACAGAAGCCTTAGTTTCTCATGCAGAAAAACTTCTTCTACAGATGGGTGCTTTGGCCGATAAAATATCAACAGACCAACAGGCACAGCCGGCACAAATACTTGATAACAGCGCATCAATGGAAAGTTTCGCCCATTATACGCACATGCCAGCAACCGATGCAGGGCATGCCGGTTATAACTAAGTTTTAACTTTAATCCATTAACACTAACCAGAGGTCGCGTGAGGCGGCCTCTTTTTTTTGATTTATAATATTGTATTTCTATATTATAAGGTGGAAACCAGACCAAAAGCTGGTTAAACTATAAAGCTCTGTAAACACAGTGTTTTTGTGTTTTTCTTATTTTAACGGAGGCGTTATTGTCCATATATTTTATCATTTGGGTTCTTGTATCCGGTTTCTTGTTGGGGTTTTGGTTCTGGACAATGTATGTCCTGATAAAGCAAAAGCAGGCTTGGAAGACCTATGCCGACAAAAGAAAAATGCGCTACCACTCGTCGGCTATGCTGGAAACCCCCTCTATTAGTGGGGTCGTTGACGGATATAGCGTGACCATGTTTGCCAGTGAGCATGGAGAGCTGGATGCGCGTTCACAAAGGCGTTTAACCGCGATTGAAGTTATGCTGCAAACAAACTTACCATTTGCCGTTGGCGCTGCCAGTGGGGGAATGGTGCATGTCGTTGAGGCGCTGGACTTAAGACAGGAATTCAAGCCGCCAACTAAGGGGTGGGATGATACTTATGCGCTCCGTACGAGTGACTTACCTTTAGCACAGAGCTATCTTAATGAAGGGCGCTTGTCAAAACTTGTCAATTTGATGAAAACAGATCGGGCATGGATCATATTTTTATTCCTTGGTGATCAAGGGGTTTTACGTCTGGATACACCGATGCCGATTGATAACCCAAAAGAAATTGATGTTCTGGTGAAACAGATGATTAACGTAGCGCGTGCGCTTGAGCTTGGAAAAGGCGAGGGTAAAGACCTTATTCGCCAAACCCAAAATCAGGATAAGGCAGGCGGTGTTCTTGAAATTGATGAAGACCTATTAAATGATGATATTGGTTTTGAGCTTGAGGATGAAGAAGCAGACCTTAGCGCGCTTGATGATAAGAAGGCCACGAAAGCAGATGCGAAGTCAGCGGCAGCATCTAAAGACGTACAGCCTTCTAAGAGCACAACCAAAACAAAAAAATAATTTTTCTTTCAACTAATATTTAGCCATTAAGATTCGCAGGTGAAGCCTGTGGTCGAGAAAGAGTATGGCTGCAATGTGTGATCTAAATAACACAATTCTTGGCTTGATATATTAAATATGCAGTGCGTTTCGTTTTGATGATGGCGACGTACAATATGTATTATTTTTGAATGGGCTGTGTCTTTAAACTCAAAGTTAAGATTAAAGAATTCTTCCTTGTTTTTACGCCAAGCATAAAATGTTTTAACCAGTTTTAATGTTGATGCAGAATTATCACACTGGGTGTACGCATCCATATTTTCATGTGTTTTGGGAATAGGTAGCCAAGGTTTTTTAGCCGAAAATCCATGATTCGGTTTTTTGCTATGCCAAACCATAGGGCTACGGCATCCGTCGCGGCCTTGCCACTCCGGCCATGTTTGTTTCGCCCAAGGGTCTTGAATATCATCAAAGGGAATTTCAGCTTCGGGTAATCCCAGTTCTTCACCTTGATACATAAACAGCGTTCCGGGTAAGCAGCCAAGCAAAACCATCAATAGTTTAGATAGGTCAGGATTGTGATCGTAAAGTTTGTACCAACGACTGGCAACACGCACCACATCATGATTTGAAAATGCCCAACTCGGCCAGCCAACATCGTCGTAAGACGCAGGTTTGCCCGATTCGTCCGATTCTTCGGTCTGCTGTCCCAAACATCTGAAATATGTCTCAAGGGGAATGCGCACAAGATCTTCGGTGAAGTCTTTTTCTGTGCCGGACATCATGTGTGTGTTGTATGTCGTATGTAAATGTTTTGTGCCGCGTGTATATTCGCGGGCGCAGTCATAGGGATTATCATCGCCAATTTCACCAATCAAAACGCGGCTATCATAGCGATCACTCAATGCGCGCATACGTGCAATAAAATCAAGATTTTCCGGTCTTGATTTATCATAGATATGTTGTTGTTGAGAGTAGGCCACGGGCTTTTCCAGTTGCGTGGCAAACTCAATGCCATAGGTGCGCCCCGGATTATCGCGTAATTGCGCATCGTGGAAATAGAAATTAACCGTATCCAGACGGAACCCATCAACCCCCATATCCAACCAAAAACGGCAGATATCAAGGACTTCTTCTTGAACCTCTGGATTGTGATAATTTAAATCCGGTTGCTCCTTTAAGAAATTATGGAAGTAATATTGTTGATGCTTGTCATCCCATTCCCATGCGCTTTCACCAAAAACGGAGGCCCAGTTATTGGGGGGGAAGGGGTTTCCTTCTTCGTCTAGGCGTGCATCAGCCCAGACATACCAATCTTTTTTGCTCGGATCGGAAAACCATGGGTGCTGATCTGATGTGTGTGACAGGGCGAGATCAATAATAATTTTCAAGCCGTGTTTATGAGCGCCGCTTAGCAGCGTTTTGAAATCATCCAGCGTGCCAAAAACGGGGTCGATATTTCGATAGTCCGAGATGTCATAGCCGAAATCTTTCATCGGGGAGGGGAAAAATGGTGATATCCATATCGCGTCCATCCCCAAATCCGCGATGTAATTCAGCTTTTTCGTGATGCCGGGTAAATCACCGACGCCATCATTATTCGTGTCGTAAAAGCTGCGTGGGTAGATCTGATAAATCGCTGCGCCGCGCCACCAATCATGCTGGCGGATATGGAGCGTGCCATGCATATATAAAACGGCTTTACCTGTAATCCTGACGCGGTCATTGGCCGATTCGCAAGTCAAAAGCCCTTTGCGCTCAGATATTTGATGCGCAATGAGCGTTTGTTTATGAAGTCGATTCGACCAAAAGGGCGTGAGGGCGCAATGCGCCGATCCGGTTACGGGGTCTTCATCAATGCCATATTTGGGGCAGAAAAATCGGGAAACAAAATCAACACCGCCCTGTTGCGCAGGCGCGGTAACGATCAAAAAATTAACATCATCAATAGATTGCAGCGCTTTGAAATCGGGGGCGAGGGCGCGCACCTCATCTTCGGTTTCAAATTCTGCGAGCCAGTACTGCCCCTGATAAAGAGCTTTAGGTTTTGCTCCCATCGCCTTGACCAGTGCATCATGATTTTTAACCGCCGTGACGTCCCAAGCCGGAAAGTCCATGGTTAAGCCGTGCGATGAATTTTCAACGGTTAAGGCGCCGGACTTCGAATCGAATCGAACAATTTCTTGGCTATAATCCAAATGATTGAAAATGACATAGGCGGCGGCGAGTGTCGCGTGTCCGCATAAATCAACTTCGGCCGCGGGGGTAAACCAACGGATATGAAAGCCATCACCCTTAGGCACAAAAAACGCAGTTTCAGAGAGGTTATTCTCCGCTGCGATATTTTGCATGATGTGATCGGGAAGCCATTCATTCAATGGGCAAACGGCGGCTGGGTTGCCGCCGAATACTTTGTCTGTAAATGCATCAACCTGATACAGGTCAATTTGCATGAGGATTATCCCTGTGCGTTGATTGCGTTACTCTGCAGCCTCTTTCGGCGCAGCTGTTTCTTTAGCAGCAGGGGCATCTTCCGCAACAAGAGTCATCTTTACGATCTTGTCTGGATTTTTTGGTGGCTCACCAACAGATACTTTATCAATGAATTCCATACCTTCTGTTACTTGACCAAGAACAGTGTATTGACCGGTTAGGAAACTACAGCCTGTGTCTGTGAAACAGATAAAGAATTGTGAGTTTGCACTGTCAGGGCTTTGTGAACGTGCCATACCAACGGTACCGCGCTTATATTTATATTTGCTGAATTCCGCAGGGATATCAGGGTATTTTGAACCACCCATGCCTGTGCCTGTCGGATCGCCAGTTTGTGCCATAAAGCCTTTGATAACACGGTGGAAAATGATTCCGTCATAGAACCCTTCGCCCATAAGCTGTTTGATGCGCTCTACATGTTTGGGGGCAATGTCAGGGAGCAATTCTATGGCGACTGTTCCGCCTGATGAAACGTCCATATGAACGATGTTTCCTGTATCCGCCGCTTGGGCTTGTCCTGATGTCATAATAAGCAGACCTCCAACTAATGTAAGCATGAATTTCTTAAGCATTTAATATATCCTCTTAAGAGTTGTTTTGTACAAATCTAGTGGTGGCATACCAGCCCGCGAATTGCAAGGGGCGAAAAAGAAGGCTTACACAGTTTCTTTGGTTTGTTGACGTGCATGCTCCATTTGATCGGTCATAGCCTCAATCGTCAGCGCGTTGTTATGCGTATCAACCATCTTTTTGAGAAGAGGGGCGCAGCTACAACAATTCATTGATTCGCCATCGGTGCAGGCCGTATAGGTCGCGTTCACCGTTGTTTTACAACACTGCGATTGCAAATGTTGATCGACATCTTGATCTGTGAACGGGTTGCAAATACAAACATACATAATAAGGCGAATCCTGTTTCGGTTGTTTATAATGATAATTATTATCATTTACAGCACTAAGGTCAAGAACCTAATTGCAAGTTATTCTCATTTTTATTTAGCGGCTTTTTTATAAACCTTTTTAGAATTCATGATCGAGCGTGTAAGATTGTGTGCACAGAGAGGTTTTGCGATGAAAAAAATTATAATGCTTTGCGCTTTTTTCGCGGTTATCTGGCCGACGATGGCACAGGCACAAAGTGCGGATAAGAAAATTCTGTTTATGTCGCCTGATGATATTGTGCAGATGCTTGAGAAAACAAAGGGGAAGAAGCGTGTATTGGTCTTACTCGGGACGGATTGTGCGGAGTGCCATGCCAAGTTTTTGGATATTTTGCACCTCGATCAAGGCAAGAGGCATGTGATCATACCGATATTCCATAGCGAGAAGGTGTTGGATTTTAAGCGCTATATAAGGTCGTTCAACGAAATACCGATTAAGGTTGTTTATAACAGTGGCTCACAATATGCCTTGATGCAGTCCCTTAGACCCTATGGTGTTCGTCCGTGGAAAACCCTGCCGCGCGTGATCTTGCTTGACGCAAATAATCGTGTATTCGGGCAGGGGAATCACAGTGCTGACAAAATATCTATATTTTTGTCGCGTAATATGAACAACTGAGAGAAACGTATTTAAGCTTCTGCGTCGAGCGGGCTTTGTGAGTTCAACTGGATATAGTTTTGCAGACCCATATCTTCGATCATTTTGAGCTGCGTTTCCAGATAATCAATATGGCCTTCTTCATCGGCAAGGATTTTAGCGAATAGATCGCGTGAAACGAAATCTTTCACGTCCTCTGCATGGGCCACGGCATCACGGTAATGCGCTGCGCCGTCAACTTCCAGCTTCATATCGCATTCCATGATTTCTTTAACATTTTGTCCAATGTACAATTTACCAAGTTCCTGCAGGTTCGGCAGACCCTCCAAAAATAAAATGCGTTTGATGAGTTCATCAGCATGCTGCATTTCTTCGATTGATTCATTATATTCATGCTTGGCAAGCTTCGTGACGCCCCAATCATCCATCATCCGTGAGTGTAGGAAATATTGATTGATGGCGGTCAGCTCTTTTTTAAGAGCTTCATTCAAATATTTAATAACGGTTTTATCGCCTTTCATGGGGCTTCTCCTTACAAGGTGGTGATTTTAATCGGTTAATGCGCGTTCAATGATCGCATCAATGTTTTTTGTGTAGGCATCGTAGCTGAAGATAGCGTCTAGGGCGGTTTTGTCAAGTTTTTCAGTAACTTGTGAATCACTCTCAAGCGCATCGCGCAGTTGCATATGGCCTTTACCGCTGCTGCGGTCTTCCCAGACGGCCATCGCGGAGCGTTGTACAATGCGGTATGCGTCTTCGCGGCTAATACCCGCTTGGGTTAGCGCCAGCATCGTACGCTGTGAGAAAACAAGCCCGCCTGTCATCTCCAGATTATGTTTCATGCGATCAGGATAGACGAGCAATTTATCGATCATTCCTGCAAGACGATTAAGTGAGTAATCTGCAGAAATCAGCGCATCTGGCAGAATGGTACGTTCCACGGCGGAGTGCGAAATGTCGCGCTCATGCCACAGAGCCACATTCTCAAGCGCGGGAATAACGGCGGCGCGGATAATACGTGCCTGACCTGTCAGGTTCTCACTGGCGATAGGGTTACGCTTGTGCGGCATCGCGGAGGAGCCTTTTTGTTTTTTATCGAAATATTCTTCGGCCTCGCGTACTTCTGTACGTTGCAGGTGGCGAATTTCTACGGCGATGTTCTCGATAGAGCTGGCCACAACACCGAGCGTTGCAAAGAACATGGCATGGCGGTCACGCGGGATAACTTGCGTTGCGACGATTTCACCGCGCAAGCCCAGTTTTTCTGCAACGTGCGCTTCAATAGACGGGTCTGCGGTGGCGTACGTGCCAACCGCACCAGAGATGGTGATTGTTGATACTTCGTCTTTGGCGGCAATCATACGATCACGTGCGCGTTTAAATGCGGCGTAATGTCCGGCAAGCTTCAGGCCGAATGTTGTCGGCTCGCCATGGATACCATGAGAGCGCCCAATGCACAGTGTGTCTTTATGTTCTAGTGCGCGTTTTTTCAGCGCGGCCATGACCTTTTCAATATCCGCGATAATCAAATCAGCAGCCTGTGTCAGCATCACAGCAAAGCTTGTGTCGATCACATCGGATGATGTCATACCCTGATGGACGTAGCGGCTGTCTTCGCCGACATATTCGGCAACGGATGTCAGAAAGGCGATAACGTCATGTTTGACTTCGGCTTCGATTTCGTTGATGCGATCAACATCGAAGTTGCCTTTTTCACGTAAGGTTTTTGCGGCGCTTTCAGGAACAATGCCTAGCTCTGCCATTTTTTCCAGTGCAAGTGTCTCAACCTCCAGCCAGATTCGGAATTTGTTGTCCTGTTCGAAAATATTGGCCATTTCTGGGCGGCTATAGCGGGGGATCATTGTATTCTTTCCTGTTTATTATCCGGCACGACGTGCAAAATCTATTCGATTTTGTGGCACGGATCAAGAGCAGTATTATTGCATAGCGGCGTAATCGACATCTCTGCCGAAAACATAGCGTTGATTATGGACGGAAACCTCCGGCGGAACGTGATAATATTCGAAATAATCATAGCCCTGTTTTAAATTTTTCCAGAACGGATACCAGCGCGACAAACGGCGCAGGTTCATATTTTCCTTCGACATGCGGAAGGGGAAAATTTCGATGGGAATAGATTTATGCCCGTATTTAAAGTTCTGTTCCACGATCAAATATATTTCCGCGATGCTTTTATCTGTCATCGCGAGGCAGCCCTCGGACACGCATGAACCGTGGATCATCAGAAGCGATCCTGTACGCTTATGGGCGCGGTCATAGGCGTTGGGATAGCCGATGTTAAAGGACAGGAAATAGTTGCTGTTTGGGTTTAGGCGATCCTGCGTCACACTGTAATAGCCTTCGGGGGTTTGCAGATCACCTTCCTTGAGTTTAGGCCCTAATACGCCTGACTTATTACAGATGTTATAGGTTTTGAACAGTTCGTATTGATTATGGTAGGAGCTTTTGACCCACAGTTCTAATTGCATTTCATTTTTAAAAGCGCGGATCAGCATGGGATTGTCCATACTCATGCCCAGCACGACCATTTCCGTTCTTAGAACTGAGAAATTCTTTTCGCGTATCTCTTCGAGTTGAGCATTGACGATGCTTGCACCTTCCGGCGGTGGCTGTGTGCGCTCACCTTGCGATGCGCAGCCTGTCATCAAGATCAAAGCAGCAATACATATAATGCGGGTGAGGGCGTAATGGCGCATTAAATAAATCCTTCGTTACGAAATGACATGTGACCGTTGCGGGCGATAATAACATGATCATGTATGGTGATATCAAACGGTTTTGCGGCTTCGATAATTAAATTCGTCATCTCTATATCGGCCTGTGATGGTTTGGGATCGCCGCTTGGGTGATTATGCATCAAAATCATCGCCGTTGCGCCTAATTCCAATGCGCGCTTCATAATTTCACGTGGATATGCAGGTGTGTGATCGACTGTGCCGGAGCCCTGAATTTCATCGGCGATCATTTCATTTTTTTTGTTTAGGAATAAAACGCGAAAATGCTCTTTCGTTTCGTGCGCCATCGTCATGTGGCAGTAATCCATTAAGCGCGTCCAGTTATTCAAGAGGGGTTTTTGCATCAGCTCTTGTTTCATCATGCGCGCAGACAGGGCGGATACGGTTTTAATCGCCGTGGCGGTGTTCTCGCTGACGCCTTCTATTTGTGTGAGTGTGGCGTGAGGGGCGCTCATCAATTCAGGCAGAGAGCCAAAATGATTCAACAGCGTCTTGGCCAGTGGTTTAACATCGCGGCGCGGGATGGCCATGAATAAAAGGATTTCAAGCAGTTCGTAATCTTGCAGAGCCTGTTCACCGCCAAAAATAAAACGCTCACGCAGGCGCTGTCTGTGACCAGCATAATGAGGGGTTTGTTTTTTTTGATTCACGGCATCCATAAGCAAAGATTACACGCCATATGGTGCCTTTGTATAGCCCTTTGGCGAGAGGGTGAATATTTCAAATCCATCATCAGTCACAGCCAATGAATGTTCATATTGAGCGGAGAGCGAACGATCTCGCGTGACGGCTGTCCAGCCATCGCTTTTCAATACTTTTGTTGTGTAATGACCGGCGTTGATCATGGGTTCAATCGTGAAAAACATCCCCGGTTCCAAAACATAGCCTGTGTCAGGTGTGCCGTAATGCATAACAGAGGGTATAGAGTGAAAAACACGCCCTAAACCGTGACCGCAAAAATCACGAACAACGGAAAAACGCTGCGCTTCGGCGACGCTTTGAATGGCGTGTCCAATATCGCCAAGGGTCGCGCCGGGTTTTACGGCTTCGATCCCTGCCATCATGGAATCATATGTTACATCACATAGGCGGCGCGCCTTAACGGGAATTTTATCACCAACAAAATACATGCGTGATGTGTCACCATGCCAACCATCAAGAATAACGGTGACATCAATGTTCATGATATCGCCTTCGCGCAAAACTTTATCATTCGGAATGCCATGGCACACAACATGATTGATCGAGGTACAAATTGATTTGGGGAAAGGGGACGGCCCTGCGCCCTGATAATTGAGCGGCGCGGGAATAGCGCCAGCCTTGGTACACATATCATGGCAGAGCTTGTCCAGTGCCTCGGTTGTGACACCAGGGACGACATGGTCGGTAATCATATCAAGAATTTCAGCCGCCAGTTTTCCGGCCTTACGCATCCCCTCAAAGTCTTCGGGGGGGTGTAATTCTATCCCATCAATAGAATAGGGGTTGTTATCGTGCATGTTCATACCAAGCGTCATATTTATTCCCTTATGATATATTATATTTATTTCACACATGTTACATATAACGTTGGAAACTATCTGTAAAGTTTGCACGTCGTCAAAATGAATTGAGTGTTTTATGGGGAAGACATATAAAGCCGCAATGGTTGTCATTGGAAATGAGATTTTATCCGGTCGAACGCAGGATCAAAATATCAGTTATATTGCCCGAAAAATGGTTGAAAGCGGAGTTGTTTTAGCCGAGGTACGTGTTGTGCCTGATATAGAGAAAGTCATTGTTAAGACCATCCGTGATTTGAAAAAGAAGATGGATTACGTGTTCACCAGCGGCGGCATTGGCCCGACCCATGATGATATTACAGCGCAAAGCGTGTCCAAAGTCTTTCGCGTGGCCTTAGAAACAAATGACGAAGCCTTTCAAATATTGATGGATCATTATGGCGAAGACGAGTTTACGCACGCCCGCCAGAAAATGGCAAAGACCCCTGTCGGGGCAAAACTTATTCCCAACCCTGTATCTGCCGCGCCCGGATTTATCATGGAGAATGTCTATGTTATGGCGGGGGTTCCTGCTATTTTTCAGGCGATGGTTGATGATGTGGCTGTGAATTTAAAGGGCGGGGCGGTTATTCATTCACGCACTGTCCCCAGCCGTTTTGCGGAGAGCCGCATCGCAGAAGCGTTGGAAGAGATCCAAAATAAATTCCCCATGGTTGATATTGGAAGCTATCCCTATTTCAAAGACGGAGAGTTGGGCGTGAATGTCGTGCTGCGCTTCAGTGATGAGGTGGTTTTGTCACAGGCCGTCATGGATGTGGAAATTATGATTTCTGCGTTGGAAGATCAAGGGGCAGGCGACTAACGCCCTGTGTTCTTAATATGCTCCCGAACCGCCGGATACCACGCGCAGTGTCTTAATCATAATCACGATATCACTCCACATTGACCAGTTGCGTGCATACCAACTATCCCAATATATGCGGCGTTGAAAGCTCGTATCGTTGCGTCCGCTGACCTGCCATAGGCCGGTAATGCCCGGGCGAATTTGCATGTAATGATCGATAGAATCACCGAATAGCGGGACTTCATCTTCTAAAATCGGGCGTGGGCCGACAAGGCTCATATCGCCGATGATAACGTTCCAAAGCTGCGGCAATTCATCAATGCTGGTTTTGCGGATGATTCGTGCGGTTTTGGTGGTCACGCGTGGATCATCACATTTTAGTTTGCGGTAGATGTCCCAATCGGCTTTGGCTTGCGCATCGTTTGCCAGTAGTTCTTCAAGAAGGTGGTCTGAATTAGGCTCCATAGAGCGGAATTTCCAGCAACTGAACTTCTTGCCGTTGCGACCAATTCTTTTGCCGCCATAGAAAATGCTGCCGCCTTGTCCTTCAACTTTCAACATAATGGCTGCTCCGATAAGAATAGGCAGCAGTAAAAGCAGGGCAATGGAGGCAACGATAATGTCCATCGTGCGCTTGATAAACCGCCCAATAGGCGAAAGAATTGGCTTCTTCGCATGGAGCAGCATAATATCGTAGCCAAAGAAATAGCGCGGTTCCATGTCGAACGTACTGATCCGTGATGTCGCGGGCACGATGGCGTAAAGCGCGTTCATATCCGTTAATGTTTTTATAAGCTCGTCACGTTCTTCGCCGCGGAACGTTTCCATGGATATGACGAAGAAATGGTCGATATGCTCGGCGATGTAGTCGTTGTAATTTATCTTTTCGCGGTTAACTTTAATATTGGCATATTTTTGCGGGATCGAGCTGATGTCGAATTCATTTTCTTTTCTGTCGCGCAAACTGACCGTTTGGATGTCATAGCCGGTATAATGATCCGTACTGAAGGCATAGAGCATGTTTGTTACGGTATCGATATCACCAATGACAATCGTTGGAATGCGCCATATTCCTTTGTTACGCGCCGCCATATAGACAATCTGCCGTCCGGCAAGAATAAAGAAAAAGACATAAACCCAGCTCAAGGCCATGAGGGATCTTGAGAAGGACATATCAAGAGCAAAGCGCGTGAAAATATCGATGATCAGTGCGCGGATACAAATGGTCAGTACGGATTGCACCTGACTCCACCATGGAACGCGCTGTGTGTAATGGCCTTTAGACCAGAACAAGAACAGGATCAGCGGCGCCAGCCATATAAAAAACAGATCATTGATGCCTGAATATTCATATAGGGATTTGTTATAAACACCGGGTTGTAGCCAGTCTTTGAGAAGTGGGGCTGAAAGAAAAGCGCATACGAAAGAGAGGTTGACTGCAATAACGTCAGCGAAGAATAGGGTCGCACTGATATTTTCCTTAACCAGTGGGCGTCGTCGATTGGCAGCAGGAGCCATACGTAGTGTTTTGTCCATAACCTTACGCCCCTGTTTCAGTCCCTGTTCAAGACTTTTAAATGCATTATTGTTTCTAATTTGTGCATACATGAATGACAAGATGACAGCATAAAAATAAAATTGCAAATAAAATGCTGCAGGGCAATATTTTCCTGTTTAAGGTTTCTGTATATTAAGGTCATGTGATATAGTGCGCTCTTTATGGCTTCAGATCAAAATATACACGGTGATATGCCGTTGTTTTGTCAGGATCAAGTCTTTTTTCCTGCAAAATCTGTGCCTGCTTTTTCAGCGTCAAGACAATCATGCTGCCTTGATCGTTAATATCTTCGACTGTCATTGACTCAAACAGCTTGGAATCTGGGAAAGTCATTGACTTTTTGCCCTCCCAACGAGCCTTTGGCAATTCAATAACAATGAGCTTTTCGTCATTATCAATGTCGATATTAAAAGGGGTCTTCTGATTCGTATCAAAAGCCACACGGACTTTATCGCTTTGTTCACCGATCCTGAAATTGAGAGCCACGCTACCATCGAATTTCATGGCGGCGTGCTTTACGGTTTCCGAATGTGGTTTGGCTGCACTTTTCGGCGGAGGCACAAGCGGCTTGCTTGCTACCTTAGCATCTGGCGGACGTAAGGAGGGCACATCTTTCATTTCAGGTGGAGGGCTGGGGTGTGGATTAAGCTGCTTTACATCCAGCGTTGGTTCAGGACGTCCTGATAAATCGATTGGGGGCTGTTGGGCTGGTGTTTCCTGCAGCACGACCTCAAGCTCTTTGATCAGGTCCTGAATGTCTGACTCCACGGCAGCCAGACGGACAATGGCGGGTTTATAAACTTCGAATTCTTTTCTGAAATCAACAATGGCATTTTCAACGCGGTCAAAGCGTTCATCGGAATCTCTTAGTTTCTGGGCGAACAGCGTATCAACGTTAATGCCTTTAGGCTGTAGCGCAGGAAGGCCATTGGGGAGCATAAGTGAGCGCGGTTGCTGTCCGGGCAGGGGCGGTTGATCGCTGTCAAAGCGCGGGGGAAGGGCAACAGGTGCGCCAATCCCTTGGTTATTTGCTGTTTTGTCTGATTTTTGCGTTGAATTATGTGCGGATGATTCGGTTTTTGTAAGGCGCAAGATACCATCGGGACTACATGCAGAGAGTAGACCCATAAATAGCGTAAAACATAGACTCAGAGCTATTTTTCTTGTCATAAAATAGTGAACCGATATCCCCAGAATTGGGGCGTTTGAACTTAAAAAAGGTACGCAGCAGAAAACACCAGATTTGATTCTAGCTTAAAAAGGTGATTTTTATCAATAGGATATTTGAAAATAAATGCAAAATAGGTGTTGATTTAATTGGATTTATCAGATGAATAATGCATTGCGGAGTATCTTTTGTTTCTGTACCATCCTTTTCCTGATACGTTACCTCGGGAGTTTATGTATGCCGTTGTGTAAGCCATTTATCTTAATGTTTGTCGTTTGTTTGTTGTTTCCAACAAACCTTCGCGCAGGTGTGACGACAATTCAGCCCCTGTCTTTTGGGAATTTTGTCGTGAAAAGAAATGATGCGCAATATGATATTACGATCAACACAGATGGCAGTGTGGCCTATGATTCTGCAGGGTATATCCAGATATCACCGCCACAGCAGGGGATTTATGACATTGATGGGTTGCCGCTGGCTATGGCTATTTCCAGTGTTGATGTAACGCAGTTCGGGCCGTTGTCTGCTGCCGGTAACCTCTTTCAGATGGTTGATTTTCAAGAAACGCACCCTGCGGCCACGGTTGGTGGTGTTGCCAGAATTGTGATTGGTGCGACAGCGCGCAGTACGGGGAATGGAATTGCTTATTTCGACCAGACTTATACGGGAACTGTTCAAATACAAATTAACTTTTAATAACAATCAATTGTTTGTTTTAGAAACAAGAAGGAATTAAGAAATGAAGCGTACGCTATTGAAACTATGTTTGTGTCTGAGTATTTGCGCGGGAGGATTTGTTGTTGCGCCTGACGTGCAGGCAAACATACTGATTACGCCGACGCGTGTTGTCTTTGAGGGCAGGGAGCGTTTTGCTTCGGTCACCTTGGCTAATAATGGTGATAAGGCACGTACATATAATATTGATTGGGTGTACTTCAAGATGAACGAAGGGGATGGAACCTATAAGGTAGAGGATGCTCCGCCGACAGATTTTGATTTATCGAAATATCTTGTTTATTCGCCGCGTCGCGTGACTTTGGCGCCCGGGGCTTCACAAAAAGTTAAACTGGCCTTGCGCCGGCCAAATGAAATTCCTGAGGGGGATTATCACGTTCACCTTAGATTTGCAGTAGACCCTGAAATGCCGGAAGATATTATTGAGCATCAAGGGCGTGATATCCAAAAGGGCGAGGGACGATCCGGCGCAGCAATCAGGGTTAATGTTAGTTACAGTATTCCTGTCATTCTCATTGTTGGTAAGCCGGATGTTGAGGCGCGTATTGGTGCGCTCAGTTTAAAGCGCAATGAAAATACAGGCGGGTTAAGCGCCCTTATTCCTGTGGAGCGTGTTGGTAAACCTTATTCTATTTTGGGACATATGTATGTTTATCATGTGGATGATAAGGGGAATGAAGATAAGGTTGGGGAAATCAGTAATGCACATATTTTTGCAGAGGCGAATAACCGTGTTTTTGATGTGAGTTTGATTAAGGAGATAAGCGGCGGGTCACTGCGTGTTGTTCTTGATCGTTATGATGATCAATCTGGAAAGACGCCGTACGCGGAAAAGACCTTTCCTTTGGAATGATGGTTTCTTAGTTTAACGGGAAGGGGTGTGTTTGGCGCACCCCTTTTTTTGTGGTCTGCATTTTGGTTTAAGACAGGGTGCGTATATGTCTTTAAGTAAAAGAAAAGCCGCCATATCATGGCGACCTTGAGAATTATTAGAGGTTGAGAAGAGGTGTACTCTTTCGATTAGTAGGCAAATGCCACATCAAAGCTTGCGGTGTGTGTCGCATCGCCAGGCTGTGCTCCTGCAACAGTGATGACAGCACCAAAGTTTACAGTTTCATCAGTCGCTGCTGTTGTAACAGTTACGGGCACTGTACCTGCTGCGGCTAAAACCTGATCGCCTTGAGTTGCTGTGTTTACAGTCACTGTTGTGAGTGTCAATGCACCATCAGCAAAAGGAACTTCGTTGCTTCGTGTCATTTGTAACACAGCTGATGCTGGTGTCTGTACGTTGACGACACCGCGCGTTGTTGCCGGTGTAATGTTAACAAACTGGGAGTTACCTGACGTTGATCCTGTACCGCCGACGACAACAGTCACGGCACCATTTGTATTCATGGTCAATGTCAAAACATCGGCAAGAGGGCCATCAAGCTTAAGAAGCCATGTTCCAAAATCCATGTCTGAAACGTCAGTTGTTGTGATTGCGCTGGTTGTGATTAGTGTGGCGACAACAGTGTCCTGTGCGATAACTGTTTTTGCTCCGGCTAGGCCAAGTGCAACCGCACCTGTAAATGCCATAAGCTTTAGGGGGTTAAATCTCATTAGGTTTCTCCTTTTATTCCCTAGATTAAACTACTGTTACTCAGTACGACGGGTAAGATATACTTTCTCTAAAATCAGTATCACACATAAAGTATTAACGCATTATTAATGTAATGATTTTAGATAAAATAGATGTGGCTAACTTTTTGAATTGTTTGCCAGACTTCACATTTTTATCATTAATGATTTGTTTTTGTCAAGCGGTTGTGGTGTAATACCAACATCAAATTTCGCTGCTTATCCATAGAGTTATTCACTTTTTATCCACAGTTTTATGAATTGTATTCCATGCGGCATTACTTCAGATTTGTTTTATTTTATGCGCTGTTATTGTGCTCCTTTACCTACATAGGTGGAGCATCTGCGCAGCAATTTGATACTGGTGCGCAAGCGGGGAGCGATGACGCACAAATATTTACCCCTGAAAAACGTCAGCTTTTAAAAGCATTCGTGTCTAAAATGAAGACTGGTTTTGCGCGTGCAGATCAATCCCTTTCAGGGGGGGCATCACAAAAAGCAAAGGCAGTAGAACAGAGAAATATTCTGCCTGACGGGGAGTCCTTGTTGCTTCAACCTGTTTTTACGGAAGGCAATATTCGTATTGATGGTGCAATATACGGCTTAATGCGTGATGGGGAGATCTTGTTATCCCTGCGCGATGTTGCAGAGGTTTTGCAGATGCCTATTATAATAGATGGAGAGGGTAAAACTGCAAAAGGGTGGTATATCAGAGAAGATAAAACCTTTCAGCTCGATTTAAATGCACATACGGTGCGTACGGATGTTGGGGTATTTACGCCCTCTGATGCTGTTACTGCGGAGGACGGTGATATCCTTGTTCCTGTTCGTGAATTCGGGCAGTGGGTTGATTTTAAATTGACACCGCGTATCGCAACGCAAGACCTTAATATTGAACCAGCCGTCAGGTTGCCAATTCAAGAGCGCTATATGAGGCGCAAAGCTCAAAACAGATATGAAAAAGTCCCCGAACCGTCATTGCCGTTGAGCTCTGATGAATATCGGGTATTAGGGGTTCCGACGATTGATGTTGCGACGCGTTCATCCTATCAAAAGCGGGGTACGGACGCCAGCGGAGATAGTCGCCATAATGCAACGATTAGAGCTGTTGGTGATGCCGGTTACGGTACGTTGACAACTCAAGCGCAGTTGAATGAAACGGACAACTTGTCCAGTTTGCGCGTGAACTACCAACAGGAATCAACAAAGCCTGAATTATTGGGCCCTTTAAAAGCCCGTCGTTTTGAGTTGGGGGATGTGACGACTGCGCGCGTACCGTTGGGCGGCGTTGTCGGGCAGGAATTAGGCGTACGGGTAACCAACACAGATGAATTGCGTACCTTCACAACGCCCACGACCGGCATTTCCGGTACGGGGTTTCCGGGATGGGACGTGGAATTGTATAGAAATAATCAATTGATTGGTTTTCGTGCGATTGGTGATGATGGGTTTTATAATTTTGAAAACGTCAATTTATTCGTGAAAAACAACAACTTCAAACTGATCTTCTATGGGCCGCAAGGGGAAGTGCGTGAGGAAAATGTTTTTGTTCCTGTCAATAACGGACTGACGCGTGGTGAAAGTGTCTATGATGTGTCTGTCTCTTTGGATGGGGAGAATACCTATAATGATGATCGCGGTATTAAAAGGGAAGATGATGGGGCGCTCAATGTGTCTGCCATCTATGAAAAACCAATAGCACCGGGCACAACTGTTTCGGCAGGGTTGAGAAGTTCCGAGCATCAGGGTGAGCGCAACACAGTTGGTAATGTGGGGATGTCGACAACGGCTTTACAGACATTGGTCAATGCTGGCATTGCTTCGGATGATGAGGGAGATCTTGCTGCAGAACTTACCCTGCGT
>TARA_R110001592_G_scaffold216857_3_pt1 | contig 48112 bp, 51 predicted proteins | sample TARA_R110001592 | Tara Oceans TARA_R110001592 (sample SAMEA4398387) | marine metagenome | biome: Polar Biome; feature: [SRF] surface water layer (ENVO:00010504); material: water (ENVO:00002006), including particulate matter (ENVO:01000060) such as... | depth 5 m | reverse complement strand
AACTTTATGCGTGGCCGCAGTATTCAAAACGCTATTGTGATTTTGGACCTCCGTATAGAAGAAAAATTAAAAGTGTTACCTCCTTATTTTACGGAGGCTAGCGATTTGGTAACAACTTTTACTAAAAATCTGCCATCAGATAGCCCATTTCAAGTCCTAAAAAAACAAGAGTTGTTACCTATAAAACTTTTACAACAGCGCATGCAAGGCAATCATAGTCCGTCTGAATTTTTAAAGGAGGCAGCGTAATGATAGCTAAAACAAATATTCCTCGAGTGCTTGATACGTCAGCCTTAGTTCATGATCCAAGGTCGATATTATCTTATGAAGACGATATATATATTTGTCTTACTGTCTTGGAAGAGTTGGATAACCTCAAAGAACGACTCGAAAAATCAGTTAGCGCTGATGCACGTGTTTGTATACGTATATTAGAAGATCTGGTTAGCCCTCACGAAGCTCAAAATATGAAAGAAGGCATTGATTTGCCAGCAAGTGAATTTGGCAAACGTGGTAAATTATTCATCGGAATTGATACAAACATAGTAGTTGAAGAATCACTGAAACACGGCCTCGGCAGCCAGGCTGATAACCGTATCATTAATTATGCATTCCAGCTTCAGAAGACACTCGGAAAAGATGTAGCAATCGTGACGCGTGACATCAACATGCGCCTAAAAGCCCGCACCCTCGGTATTGCCGCCGAGGATGTAGCCGTTGACAATCAAATTTCCGATATCAACCTTCTATACAGTGGCGTGCAAGCATTTGAAGGAGATCTGTTTGATAGGTTGAATTCAGAAAAGGATTTTAAACTCTCAGGCAAGGTGTATGAACTTCCACGGGAAATGTTCAATAAAGAAGTGCAGTACAACATGTATTGGTACGATGAATCCGGGCATATTGGGATCGTAACTGAAGTCACTAAAGAACATGTATACACCACGCTTTTATCTCGAAAACAAGAAAAAGTATGGGGGATAAGCCCGAAAAACTCACGTCAATCTATTGCATTGCATCAATTGATTGATCCTCATTATGACTTAAATATTCTTCTTGGACCTGCTGGCTCAGGGAAGACATTCTTAGCGGTTGCTGCGGGACTGCATCAGGTACTAGAGACAAAGCAATATAAGAAGATTGTGGTAGTTCGAAGCAGGGATTTTATGGATGACGACCCGGGATTTTTGCCTGGTGATTTGAAGGATAAATCCATGCCTTTATTAGCCGGTATCACAGATGCCCTGATATCCATGCACAGTCAGGAAGGGGATGATCGCAATACTACTAGCACTATTGAGCACATCATTGAAAAGGCAAATATCGAGTTCACTTCAATGGCATATTTTCGTGGACGTTCGCTAGATGACGCTTATTTAATTATTGATGAGGCTCAAAATATGACTCGTGCTCAGATGAAAGGGATGCTTTCAAGAGCCGGAAGAAACTGCCGCACGGTCGTGCTAGCTAACCTCATGCAGATTGATGACCGATTTATTACTGCCGCAACAGCGGGGGTAAGCGCAGCAGTAAATGTCTATCGCAACTATGAACAAGGTTCAGTTTTGATTTTTGATGAAGTCGAGCGGAGTTCGCTTGCTGACTTCACTGAAAAGAACTTTTAATTTAGGTGGAATAGTCACTCTGAACCTGGCAACCATTATTGTGTGATTCATAGGCATTCTTTCACTATACTAGGGTGTTATGAACAATGAAATACAGCAAAGATTAGTCTGGGTAAAGTTGCTTGAATCAACAGGTGATGCTGGTCTGGTTTGCCGCAAATGCGGTATCACTAGACCAACTCTTCGCAAATGGTGTAGACGTTATCAAGAGTTAGGTAACGATGGTTTAGTCAGCCATAGCAAGCGTCCTCATCACTCGCCTAACCTCAAAGCTACTGATAGAGTTGAACGTCTAGTTTTAGAAATGCGATCCTCAAGAAATCTGGGCGCTAGAAGACTTCAGAGTGAATTATCCAGACTTCATGATGTGTCACTGGCACTTGCAACAATTCATAAAATCTTAAAAAAACATCAAGTAAAACCCGTTCAAATATATAGGCGAAAAAAAGATTTTATTTGATATGAGAGACCCGTACCTGGTGATCGAGTCCAGATGGATACCTGTAAAATTGGCCCTGGGCTTTACCAATACACTTCCATTGATGACTGCACTAGATATAGGGTTTTAAGGCTTTACAAGCGCCGTACAGCTGTAAATACCTTGAAGTTCATAACGCTGTTGTTGAATAAATGCCATTCCCGATACAGCGATTCCAAACTGATCGTGGACGAGAATTTTTTGCAGAGATAGTACAGAAAAAAATGATGGCTTTAGGCATTAAGTTTCGTCCAAATAAACCTGCCTCGCCACATCTCAACGGTAAGGTTGAGCGATCTCAAAAGACGGACAAAGCTGAGTTTTATGCAACTGTAGATATCGATTCTGATGATTTAGATAATCAGCTTTCTGAATGGCATCATTACTACAACTGGAATCGTTCCCACAGCGCTCACAAAGGCAAAACTCCTATGGAGAAGTATTTCATGGTATCAGGCGAAACACCTTTCTCGGACGAGGTACTAAGCAATTATGAAAGAATACATTACAAATCTCCAGGAGTGGAACTTTGTAATGTATTCTTTACTCTTCGAAAGAAATATAGACAGCGTTTTCTGGCAAGCCCTGAGTATTCGTTATGAGTAAAGTAACTCGTTGCATTGAAAGAAAAGCCGGCTTTAGCAGCAGCCTTACCTTGCGATTGATTGGGTTGATTTCGATGGGACATATATAACCCGGCCAAGTTAATTGTCGCCTAACACATTGGCCATATATTCAGCAATTGTGGAGGATTTGTCTCAATTTAAGCTTAATCATGACACGAAAGTGCATCTCCGCCCATACTCTTCAAATTTTTCGGAGTTTTCACAAAGCCTGTGCCAAAAGCGGAAGTTCGTGGTAGCTAAGTTTTTCAGTTTATCTATCTACAAAGCACATGCTCACCAGCAATATTTCATCCATCAATTAGTTTAGTAAATATTGGGAGTTTCACTTAACTGTATCCTCTCAATATTTTCATTGTTTTTAAGGTGATAATTAAGTCACTTTCTGAAATGTCACATTTTTGGCAAATATCATCTAAGTCAAAACTTTTGTTTAACGATGTACCATTTAATAAATATTCTATTATTTCAGGCTGTATTTTTGAAAAATCGACTTTAGGTGCGGAAAGACAGCTAAGTTCTTCATCATTTTTAATATTACAGTTCTTCACATAACGTTTAGTCATACTCGTAGGAACATGCCCCATAATCTTTGATAAACTTGCTGAATCACATCCACTAGAAATACTTTTTTTAAAAGCTTGGACAGCATAAGATTCTCTCAACGACTGGATAGAAATAGGTAAACACGTACTATTACTTGCGGTTTTGAATGATTTGGTCACAACTTGTCTTGATATGCTAGATGCCGGTTTGTTTTTTTGATTCTTGCTTTTTCTCGATTGAAATACAAAAACATCTTTAGGATATTTATCTTTTAACTTTCTAAGTGTCTCCATGCATTCATCATTTAAAATAATACTTACTTGGTTACGAGTTGAGGACCTCATTTTCGCAGAAGTGATAGTGATTGTGCTAGATTTAAAATCTACATCTGAAAACTTTAGATTCAATACTTCACTAATTCTTAATCCTGTATTAAAGATAATTGTAAAAACATCTACGGATTGGGAACTATCCATTTCCATCAAAGAAAATTTAAAATTCTGAAAGTCTTTAAACGTTAACTCTTTTTTATCTTTCATTGGTAACTCCTATGTCCAAATATTACTTGTCACTTTGCATTTTTTGACAAGTATAGGTGATGTTATTATAAACACAATATATTATTACAGCGGATTACAATATTGATGGTGATCATAATTGCCACAAGATAGTCCACGGCAAGAACGCGAACGTTTTTCGGTCGACAGTTGCTCGTTTTATAGCCACTTTCTTCTCGCAATTCACCACAGAACACTCGGTTAGCTTGACTGTGGTTCAAATGTAAAACCTTATGCCCAAAGATTAAGCACTCATGCTGGTAACTTTTCACCAGCAGGCTCTTAAAGTGGAAAGAGAATTATGCAGTGCTAGTTTTTTACTCTATATAAAGGGTTAAATGTCGCAGTTTGGGCGAAAAACAACCCTAGATTTGATGATTTAGATTTGTCAATACACCCCTGGTGAACAGTTACCTCATGCTGTTGCTGTACGAGCATATTAAAGTTTGAAACTGGAAATTAATGTTTGAAACTCGCCCAACTATGTTAAACCCGCTTTTGGTCGGGTTTTGGCACATAGTTCTCTGTCAGATTTGGTTTAGCCCTATTATTAATGGTTGTCAGGTTAGGTGCTGACTATTCCACTTTAGGATGTTAACACCAAGCGACTTTGTCGTATCTTAATTACCAAGCGATTCTGTCGTAGTCGCTAATTACCAAGGGAAACTGTCGGTCTCTTTTTTACATGTTCACATATTAACCAAACATCTGCTATTGTTGAGTATAAGCTGCAATTTATTTAAATTATTGCAATAAATACAGGCGAGGGTTTCATATGAAAGATAACAGGTTAGTTGCGATCGGTAGTGAATTAGAGGCACAAGGCATAGTCAAAACCTTTCACATAGATCCCTCTGAGGAGGCTATTGGCTCTATCGATTTGCAGAAATTAATGAACAGACCCAGCTTTTTATCCAGCAAAAGGGGCCTAGAGGTCGCCCCAGGAAACGAGGCTGGACTCGGAAATGAAGTAGTGAACGATATGAGATTCTATTGTATTAATGATGAAGTGTTAGCGGGGATGCCTACAGCCGCGCAAAGGGGGATAGAGCTATTAACCCTTTCGTTGAATGAAAGACTCTTGAGCTTGTTCACCAATGCGCCAGGAGAAGCCCATGTTGACGCTGCTGATGAATTGCGGGACCTATGCGAAGAGGATGCTGTATTGTTGCACCGGTATGTCGCCGACCGAGCTGAATTTGTGAAAACATGGGCACCGCACCTACTCGATGCCAAAGAGGCTATTGCAACATTAGGCTTAAGCCAAACCAATTCCAATAGAACGATTAGTCAAAAGGAACAGAAAAACACCTTGTTGGCTTTTAAATATGAAGGTCGGAGCCTCGTTCCTGATTTTCAATTCACTCCGAAAGGCGAAGTGTACCCTCAGATAATAGATCTTATTGGGCGCGCTAAAAACAACGGTTACACTAGCATGGAAGTTTCTAGCTGGCTGGTGACACAACGCAGCGTTACGCTATCGGCCACAGAGATCCCTGAAGACATCGACCTATCAACGCTTTCCTTCGAGGAGTCTGAGGGTTACTTTGAGGCGCTGGATACCCAAGACGAAGTATGGACAGGTAAACCTATTGACGCCCTGAAGGAAAATAATCTCATTGTCTGGCAGAGAAATGTTGATGACTGGCTAAATAGCGATAGCATAACGGTCCCTTTTTTAAAGGCGGAATCGGAAGGACTAAGTGAGTAAGGGGATCCAGTTCGATGAATACCCAGTAAAGAAACACCGGGCTCTTTATCGGGTTTTCAAGAACGAACATGGTGCTAACGGATTTAATATTATGGGAAATGGCTGGGGCCGCTTTAATCCATTAAGAAAAGGCGGAAAGGTGATCCCCACCTTATATATCGCTTTCGATGACCGCATCGCAATGTTAGAAACGATCCTCCGACGGGATAGTCGCTCAAAAAAACCAGAGCTAACTTGGCTGCCGAGCATGGATGAAAAAAAACCAAAGGATGAACGCACTCACTTAGGTCAAGTCGAGTCACAACGGGATTTACGTCTCTTGGATATGGAGTCCGTTCGTGACGAAAATGGGGTGAATCCGTATCTAGAACTCATCAGAGGTGATCAGTCCATCTATGCAAGATCTCAACGCCGGGCCGTATATCTTCATGCTAAATATCCATACATTGACGGTTTGACGTGGTTCAGCTATCAGTCCAAGTTACCAGGGGAGAGATGCATTGTTTTGTTTGGTGACCGAGTATTACCAGATACGCTTAGTTTTTCTCTAGATGAGCCTATGGGGACGATAGAAAACCAAGCTCGACTGCGGGATGCACTCGCCACAGTTGGCGCTAAAATATTGAACGACTTCCTCCGCAAAACCGATAAATAATAACCCCCAGCGACCAAGAAGATTGCTGGGGGTTGAGCTAATAAGCTTTGACCTAATCTGACAAGCCGCTTTGGAGCGAAAAACAGACAGTTGGTGAATTGTCTGATAATCTGGATACATGTCGGATCTCGACCCAAAAACGGAATAAATAACCTATCAGTTCAAGCGGCAAAAATGAGTGAGAGGCGGAAAATCAGTTCAGTGTTGTGAATTCAGCTTACATTCGAATAAACTCAGATTATGTGAATACGATAGGTGACAACTTATGAAGAAAAAAGGTGTTGAAAATGGCCTTTTAAAAGATATTAAAAAAAACGATTCTTTCAGTGATGAAGAATATCTACAGTCTAATATTGAAGAAGATCGTGAATTAGAAATTATTGTTAATCAGCGAGAAAATCAAGAAGAAATTGTGATTGATATCGATGACTTGTAACAGCCGGTTTGAGCGATCTATAGCCGTTCAGGCAATCTGTATACCTTTAGATGGGTTGTTCGCGCGCAGATTCCCTATCGCTTTTACGTGCTTTTGACACACTCGGACATTGTCGGGTTTTATCTACGCCGGTTCGACCTGTTAGCCATCATTTAGCTTGCTTCGCAATCGTACATTGAACTTGTTTTATTCCTAACTTTTCATTGAGCAATAGTCAGGGTCGTAATCGACTCCTTTACTCAGCATTACCCACGCCATCCTTGCGAGCTTATTAGCAACAGCTACTGTTACAACATTGATATTTCGCCTCACCATCAAATTGTTTATCCATCGACTCAGTCGATCGTCTTTTCCTTTGGATCTGACCACCACAGAGCGGGCTCCATGGATGAGTAAATATCGTAGATATGAATCGCCGCGTTTACTTATCCCGAGCAACTTATCCTTTCCACCGGAGCTGTGCTGCCGTGGTGTTAAGCCAATAGCTGCGGCCATATTTCGGCCTTTACGATACTGTTTACCATCACCCACTGTCGCCAATATTGCTGTGGCGATCAATGGTCCCACACCTTGCACTTGCGTGGCGATAGGTGACAACTGGCCCATGTCTGTCGACATCGTGATGTCATGACTCACGATAAGATGGTGTTTCGTGTCTACTGCGGTTTGCACGTTGTAACAGACCTGACGGTTCATATTATCCGTTTTCATTAACCGAGAGTCGGGGTCTGTTAACGACAGTTGTTTGTCTGGATGTGCATTGACTGCTTTTTCTATTTCTTGTAACTCACTAAGCCTGTTCTTGAGCCAGGCTAATTTATCTTTCATTAATGCAGTGCCTTTGTCACTCTTGTCGTTAGCATCGGCACTGTCTAGCTTTGCCAGGTAATCGCTGATACTGCTCTCAATCCGTGCAATATGGTCTTTGGCTTTCTGGGGAGTGAAGTTATTCTTTTTGGCGTTGACCGCTTTGAACTTGCTGCCATCAATCGCCACGACGGCATCGGTAAACATGTTCATTTGACGACATAGCTCAACGAATTGACGGCACGCGTTCTTAATACCCTTGCCGTTATCTTTTCTAAAATCAGCAATGGTTTTAAAGTCAGGTGTAAGGCGTTCGAGTAACCACATCATTTCAATATTGCGTTGGGTTTACCGCTCCAACCGCCGTGAGGACTGCACACGATTCAGGTAGCCATAGATGTAGAGCTTCAACATGATGGTGGCGGGGTGGTATCCAGGCCGACCTGTGTTTTTAGGCGCTACTTTGTTGAACCCCTGGGATGCTAAGTTGAGTCCATCTACAAATGCGTCAATCACTCTAACGGGATTCTCTGCATTAACGAAATCATTTAGGGCCTCTGGAAACAGGGTGACTTGGTTGCGGCCCTGGCCTGTAGTGTGGTGGGACATATCAGCGACTCTTACTCTTATTAACCTACTAATAAGTATAGTAAATAGGCCAAATGACAACCGATAACATCAAGATTGTTTGATCATAAAAACAAGGTGCTTAGCTCAAAAGGTGATCAAGAGTTTTCACACAGCCTGCGCTCGAAGCAGTCGTTATCGAACGAAATCCGACGGATTTCAGATTAGGGTAAGTGCATCTAGATATCTCCGCACGTCACGCAAATTGCCCACTCCCTTCTTAAGCATAAATTTTAAAGCAGACTCATCATTAAATATTTTATTTGGTTTTTTGTGGCCAGGCGTTAGCTTGTTGTTTTGACGTAAACAAAATACCAAGGGCTTTGTATATGCCAAAAATATATGAAATTCTTTCTAGTGTTTCTGCTGATAAACAAGATACTTGCCCTTTTTCCAGTTATCAAATTCGAAAGGATTACCAAGCAAAATGATCTGCTCTTTCGATCTGACATGCCATTCTTTCATTATGTTAAAAAAAGCAGAAAGGGCAACTTGAACTATTTGATGTTCTTCGACAGAGCGTTCGCTATACAAAGCCACAGTGCTAACCTTTTTTTCTTCTGTCATTTTCATCACTCCTTAATATGCGTCGGGTAAAAACCGCATTCATGCAGTCATACCGTACTTCAGCCGATTAACAGAATTACGCACCATCTCCATGCCTGTGAAGCTGTTGCATAACGACAAGGGGGTCTCGTCCCCCAACCCTATATTTGGCGTACTCATCCATTTTATCGCTGCTTCTTTGCTGGAAAAGCACTCAGTAATTTCATTCATTAAGCGGGCTAGTTGTAATGCACGATCTGTTAGCTGATTGTTTAAGCGAGGATGGGCGTTTTTCTTTAATTGCTGCAACGAACGAGGCGTAACGCCAAGCAAATTTGCAACACATGACTTATTGATACCTAAAATTTTAATCATGTTATCAACTGCATTAATGGGCAAACCCTGCTCGATGACCATAGATATGGACATATTTTTAGGGGGCGGCTTAGCAGTCAACTGTTTGTACTCGCGAGCATATAGCATACTTCACCGTTATCGCTGATTGGTTACACATCTTATGCAGTATATGCTCAATTATTATCAATGACCTAGATTGAAGCGGTCCCTCATGACGTTTTTTCATCATCCCCTTACAGCCTGTTTTTTCACCTCGAGAAAAGCTGTTTTCTGAGTTGTTTACGTTACCAAGTAACGATAAAAAACAAGATGTAATAGTTATTACTGTATGAATAGTATGAATGGTTAATAATAAAGATGTTACCAGGTAACGAAAATTAATTATCAAGCAGTAGATCTTATTAGGTTGATACCTTCAATTACATGCTTTAAAACTACTCTAAGTATTAAATTCAAAGGCTAATACAAATAATGCTTTTACCTCTTACTGAGAAGCAGAAAGTTGTTTTCGAAGCGCTCACTCAGCTTTATACAGAGAATAGTTATCCTCCGACTCAAGCGGAAATCTCAGACTATGTGAAGAAGAGTGCTGTATCTGGTGAGATCAGAGCTTTACGCCAAAAAGGTTGGCTAGAAAAACTGGAGCATCTATCCAGGCGCAACATTGTGCCTACTGAAGAAGCATTTAAACGATTTACTCAGAAAGATATTTTGATGGAAAAGCGTATATAACAAGTGTTTAGGAATGATTATTTTGGGGGTAGTTGACGCTATCCCCCAAATGTAAATATCAGTTTTAAGCGGGCTGATAATCTTGAATGTCCTTAGACACAGTTAATATAGTGCTTTTCTTGCGGCGGTGCAACATTACGCAGGATGGCTTATGTAAGATGAAAACGTTACTACATTAGATAGCGAACAATACCAAGCCGGTAGCTCAACGTTGCTATTGATCACAGTTGATGATGTTCGTCAGCAAATTGACTTGATTGACAAATCTGAAGGCTCTCGAAAAAAAATCAAAGCTGGCTTCAATAAAATGTTGCAGAATGGGCTTTTCGACCCCGATAGGCTCCAAGAGCAATTCAGCAATAAGGGACTCCCCTCTACCCTTCTTGAAGTAAAAATTTGGGTATCTAAAAACAATAAAAACAAGCAATGGCCAAGCTTCTTGAACGACATAAGACAAGCTATTTCAGGCTTTGTTTTTTGCCTCAGTGATGACAGTTCATTTGCAGATACGCTCCGGATTTTTGCCTACAAAACTGGGTTCATATCTTTCAGATAAAAAAATTGCCTATGAAATCGCAAGTTCTAAATACTTAGCTAAGGATAATGAAAAAACAAGAGCAAATGCTGCGGTTAGTTATGCATCCTGGTTAAGAGGAAGCCCATTATATAAGACAGGGAGATTATTACCTCGAATTAAGTGCGCGGATGATTACTTGGGGCGAGAGGAGTTACTTATACTGGAAAAAGGGCTCTTTTTGATTTCATTAAACAGGAGCAAGGGGCAGATGGGGACGAAGGGTCCGCTAAATTTAGGCTTACCCACTTCCATTGAATAAAAGTTCGAGGTTTTTTCTGAATGGAAAACAAAAAACACTCGTCCAAAAGAACCCGTGTGTTAGGCGACAATTAACTTGGCCGGCGTATTGCCTCATTCAATAATCACGCTACTTGCCGGCCGGCGGCCAAAGTAGTTGACGTCTGACATATAGACTACGTTCATTATTATCTACATTTGATAACTACCGATAATGAAAAACTGTTAACTTTTTTCACAGCTTCTGAAGAGTCGTTAATAAAACTTTTTTACGATTCCAACGCGGATTTTTATCATGCAATGTTTAAAATTGACGTATGTTGAGCCACACTCATTTCTAGAGTGTTTTTTTATACGCAAGTCACAGAGGAGCTAAATAATGTCTGAAAATGGGCAAGCTTTACTACAGCAAGATCCGGAAAAAACAGCACGAGTTGCGCTTTCCGTGTTTTTTAACATAGTCAGCGCATGGCATGTCAGACCGAACGAACAGATGGTTTTACTTGGTATGCCAGCTGAAACGACTTTTAATGAATGGGAAAAAGGTCAAGCCTCTAATTTATCCGTAGACACACTAGAGCGAATTTCATACATAATTCGTATTTATAAAGTCCTTGGTATTTTGTTTCCCTCAAGAGAACAAGCTGATGCATGGCCACAAAAGCCCAATAAAAATTTCAATCATGAGTCTGCTTTAAAATATATGCTGAATGGCAGCGTGATTCATTTACGTGACATATGTAGATACCTAGATTCTCAAAGAGGTTAATGACTTCTACCTTCAAACCTAAGGCAGACAATAGGTGTCAATGTAAATGTAGGACTAATTACCGAGCGACTTTGTCGTGTTCACGTTAGCAACGTATTACCTCATCCAATAATATTTTTGTTGTCAATGAGCGAGCAATTGATGTGTGTTCTTTGGCAGCTCCACTGAGTAAGCGATGGGTCATTACGGTAAGTAGCCCATAGGTTGGGTGGGATAATGTAAAGCATATCCAGATCAGAAATGCCGTGAATGCCGGAGTAACGACCATATGAGCCGGCTTGAAGGGTGTATTAGTCTTGTCGTCATCCAAGCGACTACAAATTATCTACTACAAAATAACACGTGTTAGCACCGGTACTCTTCGCGAATGCCCCGCCGTATTTGATAAATATATGATTTGTCTCATTTTTGTATTACTTGCTCCGACTTGATACTCAATCGTGGTTTAATTTCAAATCTTCTTGAAATAGTGTTCTCAATATATTTGTTAAGAGCTTCAACTTGTTTAGGGGTATAACCTGCTTCAATTAGGCACACTTGCTCACTGTATAGTCTCATTTGTTCAACATCGCCTATTAGTTCGCACTCAGTTGCATCTTTGTCCATACCCAAATATATATTTTCTTTGTCTGTGGGAGTTAGATGTACACATTCCAAAATACTTCGACTTTTATCACCATCAAGTGTAAACCAGGTTCCCCAAACGAGTTTTTGTTCAGAAATCTGACCTTTCTCATTTTCTATATCAAACACAATTGGATTGTGTATTTTCATATTCACCTCAAATAGTTGACTATCGGTTTGGTAACTCCGCAACGGAATGATGATATGTCTAATTATCCTGCATGCACCTATTTAACTTTGATAAAACAAGGTTTATGTTGATGATTAACCAATACTACAGATTCATTTGTTGAAGCAAAACAGCTACGCTATCAGCCGAACGTCTAACGTGGGTGCCATTTAAACTAATGTTTTATTCCAACCATGACAAAACAGCCAAAGTAATGTCACTTAATCAAAAAGCGATTTGATAACGGACGTTATCGTGATTTGTGCATATTACTCTTGTTCAATTTTACTCAAATGGCTATGCCGTTAAGACAGTTGAACTTGGCATGAATTGTCTGCAAGCGAAGCTAATCTGTATTTAGTAGAAGTTATTTTTTCACTTATTGTCCCTATTATAGGGACAAGTTAGCATGTCGTTAAATGAGGAACAACCAAAAAATTATCAACAGTCTAACGATATGAGAGAGGATTGTAATAAGATTTAACTAAATAGAAGGCGCATAAGATTTATTTTGATTACCTCAATACAATCTGTATTTTTTTGCCAAAACGGCCCCGTTTGTCCCTAATTTCGGGACACTAGGTTTTATCACCATAATAGTGACATGATAAAATCAAGAAATAACTCCGACTATCAGAATTTTCTATTATGGCTTAAAAAATGTAGGCTAGAGAAAGGGTTAACTGTTCGTCAACTGGGAGTATTGCTCGATGAACCGTTTCAGTCTGTGAGTAAGATTGAGAATGGCCAACGTAATCTTACAGTACACGAATATACTCAATACTGTGAAGTCATGGGAATTGACTGTACAATTGGGATTAACATTCTTATACCGAAGAGTAAAATCAAATAGCATTTGAACCGACTTCTCAGCTTGATATTATTGTGTCGCTGATCAGTTGAACTCACAGCACAAGTGCGATGCTTAGCTTTTTCCGGTGAAGGGATATGATACCTCCTAATATGCCAAATCGGAATGTTAGGGACTCCCGACTGTTTACTGCGCGAGCGGTTTAGTTGTGTGCCCACTAGGGCGTCATACGTAATAGGACTGTGAAAGTCAGCGTCGGAGTAAAGCACAACATCGTAGCTTAAAATTACGTTGTCCGCGAATGAAGAACTTCATAAATTTACCTGATTACCTTTTATCTTCAGCCATGCCGAAAGGTATTGGTCTGGAAGTCTTAACAAGAAAGGCTACCAGCGATTTTCAAACTACATGCTAATCCAGCACTCGATAATTTATTGAAGGAAAAGTCAGTAAATTCAAGGCTTATGGAGCCATGGCTGAAATGTGACTGAGCTTTGTGGGTAATCAGGTAAATTTATGCTAAGTCAGATGATGGGAAGCCATTATCAAAACGTAGACGAAATTCTTACGATGGACCAGGCCAAAAATATTGCACTGGATAACGCGGGCGACGATGCCGCCGCTGTGCTACTGCCAAATGCACATAGAAGTGCCCACGATTCATTTTCAAAAGATGTTGCTGACACCTTCTTTAAAAAATTGGGAGAGATCCTGCATATTTAATGTACCCGTCATTTGATACATCAAGCCAATACCAATCAATATAAATGTTGCGCCAATGGTTCCCATTATTAAGTATTGGTAGGAGGCCCAAAGCGCTTGTCTATCTTTCCCCATAGCGATTAACGCATAGGCCGATAGCGACGATATTTCTAAAAATACAAATACATTAAAAGCATCGCCTGACGAGACAATACCTAACATACCGGTAAGCGATAACAGGTATAAAACATAAAATAACGTATGTTTGCTTTTCGTATTTTTTTCAATGCTAGTTTGAGCAGCGAATAAAACAAAGGTATTTATTGCGGTGATAATTAACAGTAAAAAGGCATTTAGCCTATCAATACGATATTCAATTCCCCATGGTCACAACTCCCCCAAAACAATTGATGCTCCTCAACCGAACAGGCTTGCGCCGGGATGTCAAATATTTGATGGCGACGATAAGGCGTGGAGGATGGAATAACCTCACCACCACACTGACAATATGACGCAGGAAAATGCTGTTCAGTGCTATCCACCTCATCCACCAGAAGACGTTTGCTTCCTTTGTGACTAGGCTGTGCGCCTCTGGCCTTGCCACTGGGTTTACGTGTGGAACCTGGTGTTGTAAATCCATCAGAGGAAGGTGGGCGAGAGGGATTACGGCTGTTTTGCTTAAGCCGGTCTTCGATGTCGTTGAGTCTGTCCCACAAGGCTTGGATGATGCCGTTCGCTTCTTCTAGCGACTCAGCTTTGGGCGGTGCGGGCCGTGCTTTTTTATGTGTCATACCCGAACAATGCCACACCGGCGGGATCGCGGAATAGGAACGTTTGGAACAACGAATATAAATATTTTTTGGTGTCAATACCACCCTGGTGAACAGTTACAAATATGTGATAGTGAACTTCCCACCTGATAGCAGATCTGATCGCCTAAGATCAATAAGCTATAGCTGATTTTAGGTCATTCCTAATACCTTAAATCTACTAATAAAATCGTCCCTTAAGGTGAAATATTAGTTGAAATATTAGTTATTACCTAACTTCCCGCAACAAAATTGTTGTGCTCAAACACAACCGGTCATGGTCGTTTGCGCTATTTCATATTCAATTGGTGACCTATCGTTTATTGCGCTTTATTATTGTGTCTGCAACTGCCAAAAACCACTCGACTACAACGTATCCCGGCATGCGCCAACTTCGCCTATCGATTCGCGTAGTAGTCCGTTAAGAAAATGCTAAATCGTCTGCTTGTGTATTGGTTTTTTCAAGACAGTTATCACCCGTTAGGTCCAGCGCCATACATTGAAATTGATATTAATCAGACCGATATTGCTCTGTCCGTACCAAAAAATTCGGAAGATGTATTCGGGATCTGTTTAAATGGTGACATGCAACTGGATGGGCGAGAAAAGACATATGATGAACAATATGGGTATAGGCATGATGTTGGGTATGGGATTGGTTTGTTTATTGGTCTTTGGTGTATTGGTTTTTTCAATTGCCGCGCTGTGGAAGTACTTGCGGTCAGGGAAAAAGTAAGGTGATGGGGCAGTCCTGGATTGATCGTACGGTACACAATCCAGAAGCAAATTTCTTGCTGTTTTCATTTCTTTTTAATTTTGTCTGGGAGATGTGGCAGATGCCGTTTTATGAGGGGCTCAAAACACTGGACTACATGCTTGTTGTTCGCACTTGTACTCAGGCGAGTTTAGGAGATGGCGTGATCAGCGTGTTGGCTTACTGGAGTGCTGTGCTAATCGCACGCTCCAGAAACTGGATCCATGAGATCTCAATCACTCCGATGATAGCTTACCTGACTACTGGGTTGGTCATTACGATGTTCATGGAGTGGCTGGCCACCGACATACTGGATCGGTGGCAGTACGCGCCAAGTATGCCTGTTTTGCCGCTATTGGGTACAGGGTTGTTACCGGTTTTACAGTGGTCAATATTGCCACTGCTGCTGCTCTTTGTTGTTCACCGCCAGACCCTAAAAAAGCGCTTATGTGAGTCCGCTCGCCATTTTTCCGAAGGGCCGGTGTAAGAAAATGCCCGAAGTTGAAGGTCTATTTGCCAAAGTAACCAGCGCAGATATGGCAACAGATGCCGTACTGCCCAACGAGGAGCTAGTTTATCTCCTTTAAACCTGGCGAACTGAGGCCTGATCCCAACAAATCTAAGGAACAGGTGGTTGAATAATTAGCCACTATGGTTACCCCAGTTCCGGGTAATCCCTACGAATTCCTTCAACCTATGCAAATGCGTTTCAATGAAATCCTTGCAGGGGGCTTGTAACAGATTGCAGTTGCTATTGAGTATAAAACGAAATTGTTATGTTCTTGATATACATCAATTCCAACTAGCAGCAGATAATGTATCTTACTTAGGATAAATCTTGTTTTCGCATAGTTTGTAACAAAGATATTACGGGCTTAAATATACTTGATGCGCTAGTGACGTTTACAAACAATAAAATAAAAATTTTTGCGAAACCGTGTAACTTTGTAGATTTTACGTTATTCTAATCGCGATTCAATTGGTAAGGTAATTCAGTCGGTATGAGCATAAAGGTAAACATATTTATTTTGATCACGCTTATCTTAAGCGGTCAATTGTATGCCAAGACTATGCTGCCATGTCAACAGGATAGCCAGTCACAGAACCAACATGTGAATACCATGAAAGGCGATGGACATAATATGGATCACTCTATGATGTCCTATACCTCAGCGGATAACGACTGCTGCGATACTGATTGTAAGTGTCCGTCCGGAGTTTGTTCTTCTTTTGTGTTAGTGCAAACTCATGCAGCGGGTTTTATACCCACAATATCCAATAAAATGCCTTCTGGACTATTTTTATCCCTTAAAGCGCATACATTTTCATCCCTTCGCCCCCCAACTATCGGCTAACACAGGATCGATCCGCTCGTTATTTAGCGATGACGGATAGTGTGTAGTTTGCCGGAGTAAAACGCTCCATGATAATTAATCACTGATCACGATGATCAGTTTTGAACAGCATTCATTTTTATAAAAATGGATACTGTGCAATGAGGGTGTCATGTCACATTTACAGTTGGGTAATAGCCGATGGATTGCCATCGGGTTAGCGGTATTTATTATGAGTTGCTCTGAAGTAACAGAATCAGAGCATGTCTCAGCGGGGGATGAAAAAGTATTAACCCCATTGACGGTTTATAAAACAGCGACCTGTGGTTGCTGTAAAAAGTGGGTTGAGCACATATCTGAGCACGGTTTTAAGACCGACATTATTGACCAAAGAGATCTTAGCGCAGTTAAAAAAAGCAATGGGATATCCCCCCAATACCAATCATGCCATACGGCGATTTCACCTCAGGGCTTTGTATTTGAGGGGCATATACCGGCCAGGTACATCCAGCAGTTTTTATCAGAAGAGCATATTGATGCCATTGGCTTATCTGTGCCTGGCATGCCTGCCGGCAGTCCTGGTATGGAAGTTGGCGATAGATTCCAGCCCTACAATATTTTGCTGCTCAAAAAAGATGGCACGGCAGAGGTTTATGCACAGGTCCGAACTAAGCGGGAACAATATGATGATTAAGCCCTATGCCCCTAAGAAGGCCTGGCTAGCCAGTGCATTGGTTTTTACCTTTTTGCTGACAACTATTACCAGCGTAAATGCACGGGAAGTGAAGGATACACCACCAAAAACGAACACTTTGTCTTTGTTTGATGCGGTTACTATGGCGTTGAAAAATGATCCCTGGTTAAGTGGTAATCAGTACCAGCAGCGAGCCGTCGAGGCTATGAGTATAGTCGCAGGGGAATTACCAGATCCCCAGTTCTCCATTGGTATAGCCAATCTGGCTACTGATACCTTTGATTTTGGTCAGGAACCGATGACTCAGCTTAAAGTTGGCGTTTCGCAGATGTTCCCCCGTGGTGATACCCGGGCATTAAAACAGCAACAGTTAACTCTCTTAGGTGGCCAATTCCCCTTCCAGCGACAAGCTCGCCAGCTCAAGGTCGCCGAGACAGTTGCCAAGTTGTGGTTTGATGCCTACAAGGCGAAGCAAAGTATTGCCTTAATTGAAAGAGATCGGGCCTTATTTGAACAATTAGTGGATGTGGCGCTGGCTAGTTATTCATCGGCGATGGGCAAGACCCGTCAACAAGATATCATTCGCGCACAATTAGAGCTCACCCGCTTAGATGACCGTCTCATAGCGTTATTACAGGACTATGAAGCCAATCAACAAAGGCTATCCCGGTGGTTAAGTGACAATAGTAGCGGCCAGTATTCTTCCGCACACATGCCTTCCGCCAATTTGCTATCGCCAATTGCGGGTCAAATGCCAGACATAGGGTTGATCCATCCATCGCTGTATACACAAGATAATGCAATCAGCTTAACTGTTTTGGCGGAGCATTTTCATGGGCACCCAGATATCCAGGCCATACAACAAAAGATTAGGGCCTCCATGACGGGTATTGAAGTAGAGAAGCAAAAATATCAACCCGAGTGGGGGGTTAATAGCAGTTACTCGTATCGCGATGACGATGGGTTAGGAAAAAGTCGAGCTGATTTTTTTTCCATAGGCCTTACCCTTGATATTCCGCTGTTTACTGAAAATCGTCAGGATAAACAGGTGGAATCGGCGGTAGCGACCACTGAAGCGATTAAAACAGAAAAAATTCTACTGTTGCGTCAGCTCATGGCGTCTTTTGCCACGGCCAAAACGCAGTTAGATAGATTGGATCAGCGCCAACACCTTTATCGGTCACAACTTTTGCCACAAATGGTTGAACAGGCCGAAGCCTCACTCACCGCCTACACCAACGATGACGGTGATTTTGCCGAAGTGGTACGAGCACGAATCGCCCAGCTTAACGCCAATATTGATGTGTTGGCTATCGACGTAGAGCGACAAAAAACCATCATCGGGTTAAATACCTTGTTTGCGACCAATAGCCAGCAAATAGTCAGTAGTACCCACAAGGGAAAAATAAAATGAAGAATTCATCATTATCAGTTAAATCAATAATTTTAGGGGTTCTGTTAGGTATTGCTGCTACTGCGCTTTTCTACGTGTTTTGGACACCCTCTGGGACACAATCACCTATGTCCAGCACCAAGCCCAAACCACAATATTGGGTGGCACCTATGGATGCCAATTATACCAGCGATAAACCCGGTAAATCGCCGATGGGTATGGATTTAATCCCCGTTTATGAGGATGGCACGTCAGGCGCTGATTCAGGGCCTGGTACGATAAAAATATCCCCTGAAGTGGTTAATAATTTGGGCGTACGCACGGCTAAGGCCCAAAACCGCCCGCTGAACTTGCAAATATCGACAGTCGGTTATGTTCAGTATGATGAAGATCAAATTGTGAATATTCATCCCAGGGTAGAAGGGTGGGTCGAAACTCTTTTTGTCAAAGCGGTGGGTGATCCAGTGGTCAAAGGCCAAGCAATGTACGCACTCTATTCTCCGCAACTGGTTAATGCTCAAGAAGAATTTTTACTGGCCCTGGAACGCAAAAATACACGTATGATCCAGGGGGCACGGGATAGATTGACCTCGTTGAAATTTCCTGCAGAGGGTATCAAACGTTTAAATCGAGAAAAAAAAGTGATCCAGACGGTTACTTTTCATGCCCCCCAATCAGGGGTGGTTGACAATCTTAATATTCGTGAAGGATCTTTTGTCAAGCCGGGAACGACAATGCTTAGCATTGGTAAACTAGATCAGGTTTGGGTTGAAGCTGAGGTGTTTGAACGTCAGGCTGCTGACGTTGCAGTGGGGATCCCCGTGACCATGTCATTGGCTTATATGCCGGGCAAGAAATGGCAAGGTAAAGTTGACTATGTTTACCCCACACTAAATGCTAAAACCCGGACAATCAAAGTAAGATTACGTTTTGACAATACCAGTGAAGTGTTAAAACCTAACATGTTTGCTCAGGTTAATATTCATGTACCCAGTACACAAGACTCCTTATTGATCCCCAAAGAAGCGGTTATCCGTTTAGGTAATTCTCAACGAGTGGTACTAGCCTTAGGGGAAGGGCGTTATAAATCGATAAATGTAGAAGTTGGTCGTTATGATGTTGACAGTGCAGAAATATTGTCTGGTTTAACGCCAGGGGATGAAGTGGTTTCATCCGCGCAGTTTTTACTGGATTCAGAATCAAGCAAAAGCAGTGATTTTAAACGTATGTATCACCCGCCAGAGACGGGTACTGCCACATCCAGTGTTTGGGTGCAGGCGACTATTAATGCTGTGATGAGCGACCACCGCATGCTCAAGGTTAGCCATCAGGCCATTGAACAATGGGATTGGCCGGCGATGGACATGGATTTTATGGTGGCGAAATCGGTTGATTTAGGCTCATTAAAAAAAGGAATGACGCGACAGATTGAAATTGAAAAAAGCGCACAGGGGAAATATGAAGTCACCAATGTGGATTATAGTCCACCTGAATTAACGTCACAACAAAATGCAGAAAACTTTGCATCGGTAGAGGGCGTCATTAACGCGGTAATGCCGGGACACCGCATGGTAAATATCAGTCGAGGCGCCATACAAAAATGGGATCGTCCTGCGGCAACGGTAGATTTTACGGTCAGCGATAACATTGATATGTCAAGCCTGAGCACAAATATGCGGGTTCAGTTTACCTTTCACGTTACTGACGGCAGTTTTGTTATAACCGAAATACGGCCCTTATCTACACAAAAAATGAATAAGGGTGTGAACAATGATTGAAGCTATTATTCGCTGGTCGGTGGGTAACCGATTTTTCGTATTACTGGGCGCCTTTATATTGGTTGGAGCGGGTCTTTTTTCTTTAAAAAACACGCCAGTCGACGCCCTGCCAGATTTATCTGATGTGCAGGTTATCATCAAAACCAATTACCCGGGACAGGCACCGCAGGTGGTTGAAGATCAAGTTACTTACCCACTCACCACCGCCATGTTGTCTGTGCCCGGTGCAGTGACGGTGCGTGGTTATTCCTTTTTTGGTGATTCCTACGTCTATATTATTTTTGATGAGGAAACTGACTTGTATTGGGCCCGCAGCCGTGTGCTTGAATACCTCAGCCAGGTCGCCCCTTCTTTGCCAGAGAATGCCAGGCCGCAACTAGGCCCTGACGCCACTGGGGTGGGGTGGGTTTATTTGTATGCTCTGGTGGATAAAACTAATCAAAACGATCTTAGCCAACTGCGTAGCTTGCAAGATTGGTTTTTAAAATATGAGCTACAAACTGTGCCAGGAGTGTCTGAAGTCGCAGCGCTGGGCGGAATGGTTAAACAATATCAGGTCAAGGTAGATCCAGACAAATTAAGAGCCTTTGACATGCCACTGTCGCATATACAAACGGCGATCCGACGAGGTAATCAAGAAATTGGCGCGTCGGTAGTAGAAATGGCCGAAGCCGAATATATGGTCCGTGCCACCGGTTACCTGAAAAATGAACAAGATATTGGCAATATCCCCTTAGGCATGAACGAAAATGGCACCCCCTTATTACTCAAAGATGTAGCTGATATAGGTATCGGGCCGCAAATGCGTCGGGGAATAGCTGAGCTTAACGGTGAAGGAGAAACCGTCGGTGGCATTATTGTGATGCGTTATGGAGAAAATGCGCAACAGGTCATTGACGGTGTTAAGGCCAAACTCGAGAAATTAAAAAAGGGACTACCTGAAGGCGTGGAGGTGGTGACAGTTTACGATCGCAGCGGTTTGATTGACCGTGCAGTAGAAAATCTGTGGCATAAATTGCTCGAAGAATTTGCTGTGGTGGCTTTAGTTTGTATCGTCTTTTTGTTTCATGTTCGTTCATCACTGGTGGCTATTGTTAGCTTGCCTGTTGGGATCTTAACCGCCTTTATCATCATGCATTTTCAGGGCCTCAACGCCAACATCATGTCCCTCGGAGGTATTGCGATTGCGATTGGCGCCATGATAGACGGGGCGATCGTGATGATCGAAAACATGCACAAACATATGGAACGAACACCACTGACTAATGAAAATCGATGGCAAATTGTGGTCGAGTCTGCTGTCGAAGTAGGGCCCGCACTGTTTTTTAGTTTGTTGATCATTACCGTTAGTTTTGTGCCCGTATTTACCCTGGAGGCACAGGAAGGACGCATGTTTTCGCCCCTGGCCTTTACCAAAACCTATGCCATGGGCGCCTCGGCAGCGTTAGCCATCACCTTGGTTCCCGTGTTGATGGGCTATTTTATTCGCGGCAAAGTTATAGCGGAACACAAGAACCCGGTTAATCGCTTATTGACCTTTGCCTACATGCCAATGTTAAAAGGGGTATTAAACAGGCCTAAAACCACCTTGTTTGTTACGCTTGTGGCATTAGGAATAGGCATGTGGCCACTGGACAAAATTGGCAGTGAATTTATTCCACCTTTAGATGAGGGGGACTTTATGTATATGCCAAGCACTTATCCAGGTATTTCCATCGGCAAAGCCCGTGAATTACTGCAGCAAACCGACAAGTTGATTAAAACGGTACCGGAGGTGAAAACGGTTTTTGGTAAAGTTGGCCGTGCCGATACCGCTACTGACCCGGCACCGTTGACTATGATTGAAACCTTTATTCAGCTTAAAGATCGAGACCAGTGGCGAGAAGGCGTTACCACTGACTCACTCAAAAAAGAGTTAGATTCACTGGTTCAATTTCCCGGTGTGACTAACGCCTGGGTAATGCCAATTAAAACCCGTATCGATATGCTCGCAACGGGGATCAAAACCCCGGTGGGGATTAAAATTTCCGGGCCCAAATTAACGGAAATTCAAGCCATAGGGTTGCAACTTGAAACTATTCTCAAAGATGTGCCCGGTACCGCGTCAGTTTATTCTGAGCGTGTGGCCGGTGGCCGTTATATTAAGGTGGATATTCAGCGGGAAAAAGCTGCCCGTTACGGGCTAAACATAGCGGATGTGCAGCAAGTTGTAGCCACTGCAATTGGTGGCATGAATGTGACACAGACAGTAGAAGGGCTAGAAAGGTATCCGGTGAATATTCGTTATCCTCAGGATTATCGTAGCTCACCAGAGCAATTGTCGTTGCTGCCTATAATCACTCCCTCAGGTCAACGTATTGCCCTGGCCGATGTGGCCAATGTTTTGGTTGAAAATGGGCCACCGGCAATTAAAAGTGAGAATGCCCGCATCAATGGTTGGTCGTTTATCGATATCGAAGGGGTGGACATAGGAACCTATGTTGTTGCGGCCCAGAAAGTCGTACAAGAAGAACTTGTTTTACCTACGGGTTATTCAATCGCCTGGTCAGGACAGTATGAATATATGCAAAGAGCAAAAGAGAAACTGGCTTACGTGGTGCCATTAACCCTGGCCATTATCGTCCTTTTATTATTCATTAACTTCCGCAATTTTATTGAAGTGGCGATCATTATGGGCACCTTGCCGCTGGCGATGATTGGCAGCGTTTGGTTAATGTACCTGCAGGGTTTCAATTTTTCGGTCGCTGTGGGGGTTGGATTCATTGCCTTAGCGGGGGTGGCAGTGGAAATTGGCGTCATCATGTTGGTCTATCTCAATCAAGGTTATCGACAAATGCTCGAAGAATGCCGTGTTAGTGGTGTTGCTGCCGATGAGCCCAAATTAAGGCATGCAGTGCTGCACGGTGCAGGCATGCGCGTGCGTCCTGTGATGATGACCGCTGCGGCCATTATCCTTGGCCTGTTGCCCATATTGTATGGCACAGGTACGGGTTCAGAAGTGATGAGCCGTATAGCCGCACCTATGGTGGGCGGCATGGTCAGTGCAGTATTTATGACGCTATTGGTGCTACCTACAGTGTATTTTATATGGCGCAAACGAGGACTAGTTAAATGAAAAAACCAATTAATAGCTTAAAAACCAGCCGAAAATTTCATAAATGGTTAATGTTGTTTGTCGGTGTGCAATTTGTCATCTGGTCAGTCACTGGAGCCTATATGGTTTTCTTTGATATTGACTATATTCATGGGGATAGCCTGGTGATTAATCACCAAACTAAAATAGCGCCGGACGATATTAACTATTCGTTGAAAAATTTACTCGATGATTATCCTCAGGCAGAACAGATTAGCGTCGGTACATTTATCGATGCTAACGTCTATCGATTTACGCTTGACGGAAAAGCCTTGCTTGTCGATGCAGCAGATGGCGGTTTATTGTCTCCGCTGGATAAAAAAACGGCGCAAAATGCGGCCAGATACTATTACAGTGGTGATGGACAGATTCAAGAAGCCGAACTACTGATAAACAACCCTCCCTTTGAATTAAGCCCCAAGCATCTCCCTGCTTGGCGAGTGAATTTCGATAATTTTGGTTCACCTTCGATTTATGTGTCGGCTCACAGTGGGCAATTAGTCGGGAAACGACATGAGTTTTGGCGGTTATTTGATTGGATGTTTCGCTTTCATATCATGGACTATGGCGACGCAGAGGAAATCGATAATATATTGCTCTTTTGTATAACGCTGATCGCCATTGTAGCCTGTATTTTTGGCCTTATGCTGACCTACTTTAGAGTATTTAAGAAAGAGCCTAAAGCAGCGGATCCGGCATTTGTGACCATGCAACCTGCAGCGCCTAACAGAGCCAATAAATTATGATGCCTTGGATAAGAAAAATACATAAATGGGCGTCGGTCATAGTCGGCATACAATTTCTATTGTGGTTGAGCAGCGGGATATATTTTAATTTAATGGATCATGATAAAGCCGCTGGCCATGCCTACATGTCCCAATCAACGCCAACCGTGCATATTGAGTCCGATAGACTGATCGAACCAAAAGAGGTGTTGACACAATTTCAGCCCAGTCTGGGATTAACGTCTACCACCTTGTTAACGAAACCCTTTTACCTGCTGACACACAAGAAAGGTTTATATCCGCACCTTGAAAATAACTACACCCTGGTTGATGCTTATACGGGGCGGCAAGTCATCATAGACAATGTAATGGCCAATGCGTTGGCAAAACAGTCATATAATGGCCCAGGTCAGATCCGTTCGACTAAATTACTCAATTCTTCAATCGCTGATTTCCCGAAGCAGCGCAATCCCACCTGGCAGGTGAATTTTGATGATGAGGTTGACACCAGTGTCTATGTCGAAGCAGGATCTGGCCGGATCGTTGGTCATAGTGACAGTGATAAACGATTAGCAGATATCTTTTTTATGTTGCATTTTATGGATTATTTCAGCGAAGGTAGTTTTAACAATATACAAATGATCCTGTTTGCATTTGTATCTTTATGGTTATCCTTCACCGGCTTAATTTGGACAGTTGATTTGGGCTTTCGTGGACAGTATCAAATCAAATTCTTTGCTAAAAAGCGCAACATAAAACTGTTTGATGAGAAGCGTAAAAGCATGGGCAGTGTTAATTTCTCAACACACACCAATTTACTCGATGGCCTGGTTGAACACGATATTATTTTACCTTCGACTTGCGGGGGAGGCGGCACCTGTGGTCGCTGCAAAGTAATGATCAGCCCGCCGGTAAATGCCACTTCGGCAGATCAACTGCACTTCACCCCGGATGAGCTATCAGAAGGTTATCGCCTGGCGTGCCAGCATTTTAGTGATGACGTTGAGCATATGACCTTGATCGATGTCACGGGTGCGCAAAAATACACCCTTGAATTGACCAGCAGCCACTTCATTAGCCCTTATATTAAAGAATTACGCTTCAAGGTTAGAGGGGGAACGCGGTTATCTTATAAAGCAGGTGCTTTTATGCGGTTTTTCATTCCAGGCGCAAAAGGATGCTCGATACCACAGAATTTACCTGAGGAGATAACGCCTTATTGGCAACACATAGTACCCGTTAATTATAGCCACCTACCTTGTACCCGAAGTTACTCTTGTGCCGAGTCGTCAATCACAACAGACGAATTGGTGTTTACCATTAAAATACAATCTGCACCACATGATGTTTTAACACCAGGCGTAGGCTCGGGGTACCTTTGTAATTTGGCTGTGGGTAAATCAGTCAGCGCCTTGGGGCCCTTTGAAGAGTTTTTCGCCAAACCTGATAGTGTTAAAACCATGGTGCTTTTAGGCGCTGGCTCGGGTATGGCGCCATTAAAAGCCCTTATCGACGAGCAGATGGCCTTACAACACAAAAGCAATGACAACAATACTTTCGTAATAAAACGTAATATTCATTTCTTTTATGGGGCACGCAGGGAGTGCGATTTATTATACGCAGAAGAGTTTTACCGCATTGCTGAACAACATGAAAATTTTCATTACTATCCGACACTTTCCAAAGGGCAAGATGATTGGTTGGGCGCTACAGGTTATGCACAGCAGGTATTGATGTTGAATTTGGATAATGTAGATGAACTGGATAATATTGAATTCTATTTATGTGGTCCTCAGGGGTTGATGAACGACGCGATTGCCTTGTTAAAAGTTCGGGGAGTGAAAGATTCCGCCATCGCTTTTGACACCTTCAGTTAAGCTAATGCGTTATTTTAAAACGACTGGTCAATTTAAATTTATCCGCAGGGTGGTAAAGGACAACATAACTAATTGGCTGGCCGTTTGAATAGGTACTCCTTGTTACTTTTAAACAAGGAGTATGGTCGTCTAATCTGAGGTTGTGTCGTAATATTTGAGTAGGCATCACCGCTTCTACTGAAATTTCTGCCTCCGTTAGGGGAGCTATCGAACTTAAATATTCATTGGCGGTTATTTTACTGAAATCTTGCTGCAGAAAATCAGGCACTTTTTGTGCGTTTACGTAACGCTCTTCCAGTTGGATGGGGATATCGTTCTCATGGTGAATGATAATTATTTTAAATACACTTGCTCCCTGAGATGAAAATGTTGTCGCTATGGTCTCATTCGGTACTAGCCTAAGCTTACTCAACACTATCATTTTGTGGTTATAGCCCCGCGCCAAAATCTCATCTGCAATATTTTTCACCTCTAATAAAGAACTTTGCGTAGAGGAGACTGCCCGAACAAAGGTGCCAACGCTTGGCACCCTTTGCAACAAACCTAAGGACACCACCTCATCCACTGCTTTTCTGGCTGTCATGCGGCTGGCGGAAAATTGGCTGGCTAATTCCGTTTCAGAGGGTATTTGAAATCCTTCCCGCCATTTCAGTGAACCAAGTTGGTTTTTAATGAAATCCGCAATGAGCCTATACTTTGGTTGTGCCATAAGTTTCGTTTCTTATTGTTTAATAATTTTATTAGCATAAAAGCTGAGAACTTGGCGCCTGGCATTTCACTTTCGCGCGCCCAATCATCGCTGGTTGTCTATCTGCTATGCAGTTTAATCGCCTTACTATTGCAGTATATACAAGGGTGGTTTTAGGTCAAAATATATCGCAAAAAGTATTTTATTTGCTGAAAACCTGTATTTCCAACCTCTTAAAATAATAACCCAAAACTCGTTGTATATACCGGTGGTATATTGTATAAAAGTTGTGCACACCCCACAGGTATTCAAATGAATAGAATGCATGTATGCATGCAGATTAAAATTAACGAGGGAAGAACAAAATGAAATACACACCTTTAACACCTTCTCGTATCAGTAAAGCCCTTATGCTCGCCGGTCTAGTCACGATCCCGGTATTGGTTAATGCACAACAAAGTGCAGTAGCAGATAATGTCGAACGAATTGAAGTAACGGGTTCCAAAATAAAAAGGTCCACCTTAGAAACAGCAAGCCCGGTTTCGGTTATCACAGCAGCCGATATCAGCATGTCGGGTATTTCGAATGTAGAAAATCTATTACAGGAAATGTCATTCTCGGCCGGTGTTGCAGGTAACGCGACCAATGCATATTGGACCAGCGGCGGTTACGGTACAGCCCAGGTTAATTTACGCGGCTTGGGGATCAAGCGTACCTTGGTGCTTTTGAATGGCCGCCGGGTTGTCGGTGGGGGAACTGGGGCCAACAGCTCAGTTGATTTAAACATGATCCCCACTGCCATGATCCAACGGATAGAAGTGCTCAAAGATGGTGCCTCCGCTATTTATGGCGCCGATGCCGTTGCCGGTGTAGTTAATATTATTACCAAAAAAGAATTTGAAGGCGCTGAACTAACTGTAAAAGCGGGCGTTACCGATGAAGGTGATGGCGAAAATCAGGACGTCAGTTTAACTCTGGGCGGTAATTTTGACCGGGGTAACGCCATACTCAGCTTAAACTACGCCAATACCTCGGCAGTACGTCAATCCGATCGCATTGACTGTTCCAAATTTGGCACTGAAGATGGCAAATTTGAATGTTTCGGCAGTAGTACCACTGAAGGAGGCCGGGCTTTATTGGCCGATGGGACCCAAGTTCAGTTTAATCAGGATCCCGACACTGCAAACTTTGGCAATGCTTACGGTCCTTATGACAGTGCCCAACATAGTTTTGTCTATATTCCCTATTTAAACGCGGTTAGCCCCTTAGAGCGTATTAATATTTCAAGCGCATTCAATTATGACATAAACGATTCATTACGTTTATTTACCGAAGCAATCTACTTTAAACGTAAAGGGGAGCAAATTGTCACACCCAGAAACGGATTTGCCGGTATCCAGGTTGAGGCTGATTTTTTGTATAATCCCACAGGACAAGCTCTCGAATTCCAGCGGCGCAGAAATACTGAGTTGGGTGCACCATTCTTTTTTCAGGAAACCGATACTGTTCGCATAGTTACCGGCTTAGAAGGCAATTTTGCCAATGGGTGGGAGTGGGATGTTGCCTATAACTATGGCCGTAATACCGGAACCGATGGTTGGACTTTTGACATTGACCCCGCCAGAGCGGCGCAAACCCTGGATGACAGTTTTTGTACCTACGATAGCAGTAATGGCGTGCCTTGTGGCGATTGGTTCGGTGCTAATGAGTTATCTCAAGAGGTCATTGATTATGTCAAATACCGCCGTGAAGGTACCGGGGGCAACGAAATGCGTACCTGGACAGCTAACCTTAACGGTGACCTGCTGGAATTACCCGCTGGTGTTTTGGGTTTTGCCGTCGGAGCAGAGAAGCGTTCTGAAAAAGGCTGGCGAGATCCGGATTCCACGGTCTTACGCAATGGTCAGGAAGATCCCATCAGCGGCAGTTATGACGTTACAGAAGCGTTTGTGGAATTGTCGGTACCCTTGTTAGCCGACTTGCCTATGATACAAAAATTGACCGCTGAAATGGCGGCGCGTTACTCCGATTACAGCACTGTGGGTTCAGAGGCAACCTATAAACTAGGGGTTACCTGGAATGTTAACGACACGTTAATGCTGCGCGGTGTGCAATCGTCTTCTTTTCGTGCACCGGTTATAACCGAGTTATTTGGTGGCACCAATGGCGAAAATTTAAGAACCATCGATCCCTGTGAAAATGCCACGGGTGTCATTGCGACCAATTGCCAGGCCGAAGGTGTGCCAGTAGACTTCGTGCAAGATGGTACGACTGTATTAACCAGTGTAGGCGGTAACCCGAAACTGGGCGCGGAATCAGCGGATACCACCACTATTGGTATTGTCTGGGAGCCTGGTTTTGTGAAGGGTTTATCGACTACCTTAGATTATTTCAACATTGAAATTAAAGACTCCATTACCTCAGTTAACGGCTCGGACATGTTGAAATTGTGTTACGAAGACCCGCAAGGTAATGCACAATTTTGCGATACTTTTACCCGCCATCCGGTAACCAATCAAGTTAACGAATTAAGTCAGCGACCGGTCAATGCCGCGGCAGAAAAAGTGAGTGGGGTTGATTTTAATGTAATGTATAGATTTGACTTTACCGGCTTTAATGCCAGGACAAGCCTGGATATCACCCGTTTATTAGATCATGAAAGTACCCCCTTTGCCGGGCAACCAACAATAGATAAGGTGGGTTTCATTACCGAAGATCAGGGTAGTTATACAGAATGGCGCAGTAATTTTAGTTTTTCACTGATGAGTGACAACTGGACGGCCACCTATTCTTTGCGCTATATCGGTGGGGCTGACGATGTTAACGGCGGAGATTTTGATCCCTTAGGGAAATCTGTTGATGCGCTGACCTATTCAGACTTAGCGGCATCTTACAATATAAACGATGACCTTGTTATTTCCATGGGCATTGATAATGTCTTTGATAAAAAGGCCCCTTATCTTACTTCGTGGAATGACGCCAATACGGATGTGATGACCTATGATTTGTTAGGCCGAAGAGGTTTTATGCGCGTAAATTACCACTTTTAAGCCATCAGTAATGTAGTACTTTCATGACAAAGCTTGTCATTTTCTCCCTGAGTGACAAGCTTTTTTTTACGATTTCACACCTTGAGAAAGACCACTAGAAGTGCGAGTTAATCCCCTGACAATTAGCGGGGAGTCCAATTATCTATTTTGAAACAGTTTTTGTGTATAACCAAAAACCAGCAAAAGAACAGTAAGCAAATGATGTTATCTTTAACATCAGCATCTGTCGTTTGTCTCGAAATATACCCTTATTTTTAACCCTCCCAAGTTTTGGCAAACGTTATTTATCTGCCATACGAGAAAATAGCTTCGATGCTGAACAGCTTATAAGTAAAAATCCGGTTGCTGATTCTACCCCAGCTATCATACGCAGATCCTCGGTGGGCTGCACGCTGCCCAGACCTAAAGTAGTAATGGTGGTTAACGAAAAATAAAAAATATCTTTCACGCTATTTCCGTCTTTAAACTCCCCGAGATCCAATTCAATCCCTATCAAATAACACAGGCAGAATACCCCCGCGTTCAACATTTGGCTGCATACACCAATCAGCAAGATAACGTGCATCGCCGCAAATTTACTGTGCAATTTTCCTGAAATCCTGTCAGCCAACCATGAGATATTAACGTAGTGAAGTGACAGTGCGGCCGTGACACCAAGCAGCGAAATTAAAAGAGTAGTTATCATGGAACACCTATAGTTATAAATTGGAATATATGTTGCATTTAATAATTAGCTTAGTTTTAAGCCGTTGTAAAATAGTTATTTTTTCCTGAATTAGCACTCATACTTGTAAGGATTACTCGATGAAATATAAAAAATTTACAGCAATGATCATCACTTCCACCATTGGCATGTTTGTCATGATGTACCTCAATACATACGCAATGTCACATGTCTGGTTCAGTGAAACCCGAGCCTATATGGCACTATACATGGGTGCCGGCATGGCCATTATCATGTTGGCTTTTATGCTCAATATGTATAAAGACAAGGCATTAAATATAGGTATATTCGTAGGGGCCACAATATTATTTATCGTATCTGTGTACTTGGTGCGTTCCCAGGCTACAGTCGGTGATAATGCCTGGATGAAAGCGATGATCCCTCATCACTCTATCGCTATTTTAACCAGTGAACGGGCGAACATCGAAGATCCTCGCGTTCGTGAATTAGCCAACGGTATTATTAAAGCCCAACGTAGAGAGATCAAAGAAATGGAATGGTTGATTGCGGATATTGAGCAAAATGGAGTGGCGCTAACCGATACACAAGCCAGTGCCAGACCAGTGCCCAAATTTGCAGGAAAACTGAATAAAGGAGAAGAAAATGAATAAGACGGCCGTATTATACCGTATGGAAACAGACGAACATATCTGCCCCTATGGCCTGCGTTCCAAAGATTTACTGGAGCGCAAAGGATTCAACATTGAAGATCATAAATTAACTTCACGGCAAGCGGCCGATGATTTTAAAGCCAAACATAATGTTGAAACCACACCACAAACCTTTATCGAAAATCAACGTATTGGCGGTTACGACGCACTACGTGAATATTTTGGTAAAGGTGAGGCGGGCCAAACGGGCACCACCTACACACCGGTCATCGCTATTTTCAGCGTGTCTGCGCTGGTTGCTTTGGCTTTTCAGTTTGGGGTTTCAGGTACAATATTATCTATTCGCACCCTCATGTTGTTTATTGCTGTATCGATGGTGATGTTGGCAGTGCAAAAACTGCAAGATCTGTACAGCTTTACCAATTCGTTTATTACCTATGATCTGCTGGCGATGAAAAATATACGTTATGGCTATCTCTATCCGTTTCTCGAAGCATATGCAGGCATAGGCATGATCGCTGCCTGGTCTGCACTATGGGTAGCGCCAATTTCGTTATTTATAGGTACGGTAGGCGCTATTTCGGTCATCAAAGCGGTCTACATCGACAAGCGTGAACTGAAATGCGCCTGTGTCGGCGGCGACAGCAACGTGCCACTGGGATTTGTATCCCTTACGGAAAACCTGTTTATGATTGGGGGCGGGTTGATTATGCTGTTGCATTAACGACTCCCTATTTACAACAGAAGCTAACAATGGGTTAGCTTCGGTTGTGACCTCATGCCAGCTTTATAGATTCCCCCCAACTGACGTTGCTGTTCCACAGCTGACAAGGGACTAGGTTATTGTGCAATAACAGTATACAAATTTAAACTTAAGCGAATACGATTTAGGCAGAGAATTACCGAAATATAGGCAATGTTTCGCCACCATTAAATGTATGCCTCGCTATTTTTCAGTATTAGTAACACCTTTTAGTTTTTCAAGCATGTCATCAAATTTCTCCTTGTTACCGCAACCAGGATCTTCACCCCCTAGTTCTGTAGGCTTGGCGGGCAGATTATCTACTCGCTTCAAATTGTTAACATTAGTCGTTTCTAAACCTTGCATACTTTTCTCCTCTTAACTTTAATTGATACACAGCAATCTATATGCCAATAGGCTCTAGTCCTATTTTAGGAATAAGGTCACCTAAACATTCGAATAAATTGGCAAGAAATGTTTGATATAAGCGAATGGCCCAACGACAAACAACAGTAAGTTAATGATGAACCGTTTTTTTCAAATTCTGTCTCCTGAGGCACCTTAACGCGACCAATGAATATGGGAAATTTTCCACTTGCCATCATTCTTTTGCAGCAGCATAGTTTCCATCCCCTCATAATCCACTTCTTTACCCTTGTAGCTGCCTGTTGTTTTACTGCGTGATACGGACACTGCCATGTCACCCATAATATTGACTTGATGTTCAAGTGTCGTGCTCTTTAGTGCAGCAATATATTTCATATCCGCCAACATGTGGTGGCTAGCGTACTCATCCGCTGAACGTTCAATACCACCACCTTCAAAAATCAGCACATCGTCGGCCAACAATGAGCGTGCTTTGTCGGTATCATTCGATTTCAGGGCCTGATGAAAGGCGGACACGGTTTTGCCAGGTGCTGAATCTGCATTGACAAAAAATGGCGAAGCTTCTGCATGTTTCTCATCACCGTGCGACCAGCATGGGGAGCTAAGGCCTAAACCTATTAAAGCCATAAATGGCAGGGCGAGGGACTTTGTTATTCGTTTCATAATATTAGCCTTTGTTTAAAGTTAATGTTTGCCAGCTAAGCTGGGAACTTAATGACTGTCTTGCATACTGTCATCAGCATCTCGAGCGGTTAATATTTGATATTGGTCAGGGCTTAAGTCCGGCAATTTTTGCAAAAATGCCACCATGGCCCAAATTCGTTCATCATCATGCGTGGGACCCCACGCTGGCATGCCCGAGGCTTTAATACCATGTTTAATCACCCAGAACTGACGACGGGCTAATTGCTCATTATTACCATGTTCATGCTCAGACGCTTCACTATGGGTAACAAGGTTGGGAGGCGAGGGATACAGGCCAAGACTCATATCACTCTGGTCCTTCCCTGGTTTTAAATGACATGCGGCACACATGTCGTTGTAGTCCGGGCCACCTGCGAGTAACAACTCTGGTGAATCTAAAGGTGGCACGGTTATGCCTTCTGATGATTTATCAATGGACTTGTCCCGCAGTGTCTCTAACAGCCAATATTCGAACTTACCATGGGGTACATCTGCACCGATGGGATAGGCGCCAGAGTAAATAAATATACCGACGCCAATTACAGCTAGTACAATTACAATAAGGAGTGATTTCAGTATGTTCATTTTAAGGATCTCTTGCAGTGTGTCGTCTCCCTGTTGGCGATAGGCCACGGGGAGACCTTTGATAGTCAGACGAGATTTTTAGGTGGCGTCTTTATCTAGATTTAATGTTCCTCGTTGTGATCGCCGTGTTTGTCCTGCTGTTTTTCCATATCTTCCATACCCTCCATTTCATCCATATCTTCCATTTTATGTTTTGACTTCATGTCCATTGGCATTTCATGGGCCGATGTTTTTTCACATTTTTTCATCATGGCCATGGTGACGGGATCATTTTTGTCCTTCATGTTTTGCATATCCTGCATTGAACTGCAATCCAGTGGCTGTTTTTCTTTAGCATGTTCCTTAGGATCATGGGCCAGGGAGCCAACAGAATAGCTGATGCTTGTTACCAGTAAAATGGCTAGAAGTTTATTTGATTTCATGATTATTTTCCTATGTAGCGTTGATAAATATGATTAATGTATGTGAATAATGGTTGAGTTGTTTTACCCCGCTTGACAAACATTCAACCTTGATTGTCTACCAAACGGCGTATTTCTTACCTTGAGGGCGCTAAAACCAAAAACGTGCGCCTGCAACCACTTGTGTTTGGCGCGTGGGCTTACCTTCAAGTGTGGCCAGATCGGCAGTGTTACCATATTGCCCCGTCCATTCCACGCCCAGATAAGGGGCAAATTTGCGACTGAATTCGTAGCGTAAACGCAATCCAGCGGTAACGGACGAAAGCCCCTTACCGACGCCGTTTTCCAAGTCATCTTTTGAAAAAGCAGAAACAGCTACCCTGGGCTGCAATATCAAGCGCTGGGTAATGAGCAATTCATATTCGGCTTCGACACTAATAGCAACACGGCCCTGTGATCCAGCATAGAGATTGGCATCTACTTCAAACCAATAGGGGGCAAGACCCTGAATACCCAGCGCTAGCCACTGCCGTGATGGTCCTTCTGCGGTGTCTAACTTTACGCCTAGCTGGCTGTCCCAAAAGGTGCTTATAGCGTGTCCCCAAAGCAATTCGGTTTCACTCTCTTGCACACTATTGTCTACCAGCTCACCTTCTGCTTTTACCACCAGTCGATCATAATCTAGACCATACCAGGCTTGCATATCATATTGTCCGGCACCGTCTACACCTCTTGATAGTCCGTCGCTATATTCTAAACGATCAAACAAGACAGCCCAGAAGGTATGTTCGTCCGCCAACACCAATTCTCTGGGGCCGGGCAGGGCATAAGCACCACTATCTAGATTATAGCCGCCTGAGTACGCATGGGGATCACGGGCTTTGGCGGGGGCATCTCCACCTTGGGCTTGGACACCGCCCATATCCATTTTACTGTGATCCATGGGCATACTGTTTTCAGCCTCAGTCCCGTCTTGGCCATCCCCCATATCCATTTTACTGTGATCCATGGGCATACTGTTTTCAGCCTCAGTCCCGTCTTGGCCATCCCCCATATCCATTTTACTGTGATCCATGGGCATGCTGTTATCAGTCTTAGTCGAATTTTGCATCGCACCATGAGCCGTTTTATCGAGATCTGTTTGCTTTGCCTCGGGAGTGACTTCAGTGCTGTTTTCTTGTTCTGCATGTTTGTGCTGTTGTGCACCTGCGCTCAATGACCAGATGCTGAACATTGCAGCAGCAATAGCACTTAATGGGTAAAGCCTAGTTTTAATTTTCATGCTATTACCACCTCACGGAACATGCCCGCATCCATATGAAACAGAAGATGACAATGCCAGGCCCAGCGGCCCAATGCGTCTGCCGTTACCTGAAAACTTATTCGCTGTGCCGGCTGCACCGGAATAGTGTGGCGCCTGACCATAAACTCACCCTTGTCGTTTTCCAATTCACTCCACACACCGTGTAAATGCATGGGATGGGTCATCATGGTGTCGTTTTGTAATATCACCCTTAAGCGCTCACCATGGCGAAAATGCACAGGGGTAGATTTACCAAACTCCAGACCGTCGAATGACCAGGTATAACGCTCCATATTGCCCGTTAAATGCAACTCAATTTCTCGCTCCGGCAGACGTGTATCCATAGAGCCACCAATAGTATGCAGGTCGGCCAAGGTCAGTACGCGACGGCCGTTATCACGCAAACCCACGCCAGGATCATCAAGGTTGGTGCGCGGCATATTCACTCGCGCATCCACTGAGGGTCCATATTCACTGCTGGCATGACGAACTTCTTGGGATGGCACAGCCAACGGATTGCCTTGCATGTTATGTTTGCCATGATCCATCGACATGGCTCCGTGGTCCATTTGTTTGCCATTACCTTGTTTCATGCCTGACATATCACCCATCATATCCGACATGCTCAGCCAAACTGGCGCATCTAACGCAGGCACAGGTGCCGTCATACCCGCTTGTGTTGTCAGTGTTCCACGGCTATAACCGGTACGATCCATCGATTGAGCAAAGACGCTGTAGGCGTCGCCCTGGGGTTTAACGATCACATCATAGGTTTCACCAGGACCGAAGCGGAACTCATCGACAGTGACAGGCTCAACATCCTGACCATCAGCGCTTACAACAGTTAGGGCTAACCCCGGGATCCTGACATCAAAGAAGCTATTACTCGAACCATTGACAAAACGTAAGCGTATAGTCTCACCCGGTTTAAATAGGCCAGTCCAATTGTCGTTGGGCGTTTGGCCATTGAGTAAATAGGTAAAAGTCTCTGCGGATAAGTCTGCCAAATCAGTCGGGCTCATACGCATTTCGTTCCACATTTTACGCATGGATATTGCTTGCCCCATGCCATAACGAGACATGTCTTTGACAAAGTCACGAGCAGTAGGCTGGATAAAATTGTAATAATCACTTTGCTGTTTTAAATTGGAAAAGACCGACATGGGTGTGGCGTCTGTCCAATCTGATAGTTGCATCACATAATCCCTGTCGGTACGAATCTTTTCGCCCTGAGCCGGTATGATAACGATGCTGCCATACATCCCGGTCATTTCTTGAAATCCTGTATGGGAGTGATACCAATAGGTACCTGCTTGCTGCACTTTGAAACGGTAGGTAAAGGTTTCGCCAGGCGCAATACCCTTATAACTAATACCCGGAACCCCGTCCATTTGAAAGGGCAAAATCATGCCATGCCAGTGAATTGAAGTAGAAACAGATAAACGATTGGTCACACGGATAGTGATAGTATCGCCTTCACGCCAGATCAAGGTTGGCCCGGGTATACTGCCATTAATGGTTGTGGCCATCCGAGTTTCACCGGTGAAATTAACCGCTGTTTCATCGACTACCAGGTCAAACTCTGTGCCTCGCAAGCTAGTTACATCTGATGCACCTGCCTTTTGCGTTGCGCCTTGGGTTAAACCTATTCGTCCTGCACTGAGCGCGAAAGCGCCGGCAACGGCTCCCTGCACAAAGCGTCGGCGAGGCTGGTTAAAAGAAGGTCGTACATTTAAATTTTTTGTCATAACGCCTCTGTCTATATTGGAGAATTATGCAGCTAGTGTAGAACAACTGTTCTGACGGCTTGATTACGGGGAGATTACAAATTTGTAATCTTCCCGTAATCAAGGGGAAATGCGATGTTGTTATAGTGTGCCCGATAAACATAGTATTAGTTTGATTATTAGGGGGGGAAATGCGGCTGTTAATTGTAGAAGATGAAATAAAGATCGGCGACTATCTGTTAAAAGGGCTGGAGGAAGCGGGGTTCACTGTACAGCTTTCACGCAATGGCCTGGACGGTTATCATATCGCCATCACAGAAACATTCGACCTGATCATCCTGGATGTCATGTTGCCGGATATTGATGGCTGGCAAATATTACAAAAATTGCGCGAAGCCAAAGACAGCACACCGGTGTTGTTTCTTACTGCCCGGGACAGTTTGTCTGATAAAGTCAAAGGCTTAGAACTGGGTGCAGATGATTATTTAATTAAACCTTTTGCCTTCGCCGAACTATTGGCGCGGGTGCGCAGTTTATTGCGCCGTGGAGTAAGGCAGGTGATCCCGGATGAGTTGCAGGTGGAGGATCTTATTTTAGATATTCCTAAAAGACGAGCAACTCGGGGTAAAAGTCGGATCAACCTCACTAACAAGGAGTTTTCATTACTTGAATTGTTAGTGAGAAGAAAAGGCGAAGTGTTGCCAAGATCACTGATCGCTTCCCAGGTTTGGGATATGAATTTTGATAGTGACACCAATGTAATTGATGTAGCTATCAGACGGTTACGAGCAAAAATAGACGACCCCTTTGCCAACAAACTTATTCATACCGTAAGGGGTATGGGTTATAAACTTGATGTAGGCGATGCCCTTTAATTTTGCTGCCAAATCACCCGTTTCGTTATCAACCCGGGTCATTTCACTTATTAGCATTAGCCTTTTATTGTCATTTTTCCTATTTGGAGTGGTAATTGAGCGCTTGATCCTGCATCACTTTGCCCAACAGGATAGTGTTGAATTAAGTGTGATTGCTCAATCTGTAAACTCAATATTACAGGCCATGCCTGCTGATGCTGACGTAACTCAGTTACAATCATCGTTAAAACAGGCGGTTATTGGCCACCACGGCGTTTATTTTGCGGTTTACAAAGACATTACCCAAGCCCTTTATCAATCCCCAGAGGCAGATCTATCCCCCTTGCTAAACACCAGGACACATACCAAGATAAATGCAGAGGTGCTGGTCTCCTGGCAGACACCGAAGCACCACTACCGTGGCGCGGTGATGTTAAGCCAGATGAGCAATGGTAAATCAGCAATACTGCTGGTAGCGAACAACATGGATTTTCACATGCAATTTATTGCAAACTTCAGAAAAACGTTATGGTTTATTATGCCCATCGCCTGGTTACTTACTTTGGGATCGGCCTGGTTGGCGATAAAATTGGGGCATAGACCTTTGCAAAAAGTCAGCCGCGATATTCGCAATATCAGTGCTGAAAAGTTACACTTGCGTTTAGAACCACAACGGGTCCCCGGCGAGCTACAGGAACTGGTTACTTCCTTCAATAGCATGATCAGCCAGATTGAATTAGGGTATAAACGGCTGTCACACTTTTCAGCCGATATTGCCCACGAATTACGTACTCCGCTGACAAATCTAGCAACCCAAACCCAGGTAGTACTGAGCCAGAAGCGGAACGTTAACGAATACACAGAGATTTTATATTCTAATCACGAAGAATATGAGCGCCTGACCAAAATGGTCAGTGACATGTTGTGGCTAGCTAAAACAGATAATGGATTGATTGTTCCCAGCTTGACTCATGTCGATCTAAGGCAAGAAATACAGGCATTATTCGAATATTTCGAGGCTTGGGCAGAAGAGGCGCAACTAAGCTTTGAACTTGCTGGCGAGGCAAGTATGCAGGTAGACAGAGACATGCTCAGAAGAGCTCTGAGTAACCTGTTATCCAACACCATTAAATACTCATATGCACAAACAGCGGTAAGCGTTTCGTTGCTTGTACATGAAGACGTCGTCAGCATCTCAATCGAAAACAATGGAGAAACTATCCCACCACAACATCTTTGCCACTTGTTCGACCGCTTTTATCGTGCTGATCCCTCTCGGTATAGAAACGGTGATAGTTCGGGGCTCGGTCTGGCCATCGTAAAATCCATTATTGACATACACCATGGCAGTATTGACGTCAGTTCATCGAATAATCAGACTATTTTTATGATTAAATTTCCCAAGAAATAAAAATACAACTGATCCGTTAAAGTGTTAGTTAACTGCAAGAATTACAATTCGTCGCTCCAAGTCAACACAGTAAAGTGTGTTGTGACACTCGTAATCAGAAGTATTTGTAGCATTCAATCATGAGATGTTATATTTGCTTAATCAATCTCCCCCGGTTCCTCATTGTTGGCAAAGATTGTGACCTTAGAGCAATTTACCTCTTCGCTTTGGCTGTAAACCCAGATTGGAAAATTTGCAGGAAATAGAGGCCAGGTCTTTAGTTATTATGCAGAAAATTAATTTTTGGGGATCGCGTCAATGCTAAGCTATTTAGGGGCTTCATATTGACGCTCTCGTGCCAAAGAACCATAAAAAACATTCTCGGGATCATGGTGTGATTTTAACTGTCGCAAACGTTGGGCATGTTGTCCAAAATAGCTAGAGATTTCATCAATGGCTAAATCTTCATAATTTTGATAGCTGTGATCATTAAAGTGTTTTTTCATAACTTTATGGCTCTGGTCAACCCACAGGCGAATATCCTCCGACAGATAATTAGTATCTGACAAGCCGGTAAAGCTGCATATAAGTCTGCCGTCACGGTGAGCAAATGCACTGTGACTATGGGGATGTTCGGCAATTGCGCCACCTAGAGGGTCGAACATAATACCGCCGCCATCTTCAGGGCAATTCTTAACACACTGCACGATATCATTAATACAAGCCGCTGAAAGACCAGTATCGATGATGCCATTTTTCCAGTAGGTGTACAGTCCTTCTTCGTAAGTATTAGATTGTATCGCTAAATAACTCTTAGCTCCCACATTGCTGCTTGCCCCCGGTCGCCAATTGGCAATGTCGGTAAACAACTGCTGGCTTTGTGTTTCGTCAGCCATAGAAAAGACCATAAGTGAAATTTTACTTTCGCAGGACGCCGCATGGGAGATATAGGCATATAAAAAATAGTCTTTAGAGGAAAGCAGAACTTTAGCGCTATACTGCTTTAGTATTTCAGCGCATTCGGAAATAGGCCATTCTATTACCCCTCCGTATACCAGTTTAGGTATAACATAGGTACGAAAAGTCATATCAATCACTACGCCAAATTGACAACCGCCACCGCCGCGCAATGCCCAAAAAAGATCGCTGTGCTGGCCACTATTAACAGTTAAAATTTGTGCATCAGCATTAACCACAGTGATGGATTCAATGCTGTCACAACTAAGACCATAGGCACAGGATAAATAGCCTATACCGCCGCCCATAGCTGCGCCTACAACTCCCACATCCGGGCATGTCCCCAGTGGTACAGCCTGAAGATGTTGATTGGTCGCTTGGTCCAGTTCAAAGTTGCGCACCCCAGCTGCAACAATAACCCTTTGCTTATTCGTATCGAATTGAATTTGTTTTAGCGCCGACATGTCTAACACCAAACCATCGTCCACTATGCAACTGCCACTGGTTGAATGTCCGCCTCCTTTTACCGAAATCTGGATATGATGTTTTTTAGCAAAGCGTATCGCCTTACACACATCCTCATTATTGTGAACTTCCAGTATGGCCAAAGGTCTGGCATCAACGGCCCGGTTAAATACTTGCCGACGGGCATGGTATTGAAGATCTGGCGCAAACCAAAGTTCCCCCGTTAATTGAGCTTCTAGTTGCTTAAGTTGTTGGGTAATACGTTTTTTTGTCACTCGTTAACCTTGTTTGGCATGTATTGCACTAAGAATTGGTTATATTTGCAGTGCCAGACGGCCAATGATCGCTCGATATTTCCTCGTAAATATTCCAGATTTTATTAGCATACTGATCAGGTTCAACCTCAAGCAGTAGCCAGCCGAGGAAATCTGCAACGTAATCTGGCGATAAAAACTTGCCTTGTTCGTACAGCGTCTTCATCACTGGTGCGATGGGGAGTTGCTTTGGATCGGCTTGTCTAATTTGTGCTTGCATGGGTGTGTCGACGTTACCGGGTGCGACCAAACCAAATACGGCTTTGTCAACTGGAATTTCCGCTTGTAAACAGGCCCAGGCCATATGTAATGCCATCTTGCTGATACAATAACTAGCAGCGCCCACCACTGGTCGCAGATCAACATCACTGGTAATGAACATTACCCGTGATTGAGAAAACTTTTCAAGCAGCATGAGGGTCAGGAATAATGGCGCGTCAAGGTTGGTTTGCTGAGCACGTTGCCAATCGGCATAGGTTATTTGTGTCATTAAATTGAGTGGTGTGACAATTGCTGCGGCATGAACTACAAAGTCAATCTTCCCAATTCCTTGAATTTCCTTTAATAGAAATGATCTACCGGATTGTGTTGAAATATCCGTCTTGACCAAAATTACCCGACCAGCATTCATGTTTGCCACATTTTCCAGTTGAGTCATTTTCCGTCCCACTGCAATAATGCTAATTTCAGAATAATGTGTCAGCAAATGTTGAACTAGGTGTAAACCTACGCCAGAGCTTGCACCCGTGATTAATGCGACTTTATGCACAGTCATATTAAAACCTTAAACAATCGTTTTATGGCCTAAAAAAATGTCCGATTTTACGAACTCATGGAAGTTTTTTTGTACAGATGTTTGCACATTAATTTATAACGAATAACTAGGCGGTTTGTTACACAGCAATGAGTTTAAACAGATTTATTGATTGAAGATACTGGTCAATACATTCATTACGAAAATGTAATGTTACGGTAATTAAATTTTAAAGGGATGAGATAAATTCCCTAGCTTTTTTGCTCGGTAAGAAGTGTGATTGTGGAGACAATTCATTAAAAATGGGATTTTCAGATTACGAATGCGGTCAAAACGCGACACTCGTTCACCTTCTGGTACCTGAAGTAATGTTTCTAGTTTTTCCTTTTGTTCTTTCAATGGTATTGATACTAATCGTTTCCATAACCGGCTAATCGCTCTTTCACGAGTCTCAGAAATTAACCGCGACAATGTTGTTGCACCTGGTAAAAGCACTTTATGTTGAACTAGCCAAGCGGTTGCAAAGTCAAACATGAGGCTAGGTCGCTCATTACTTATCCAGGCGCGAGTATACAATAGACGTGTTAATCTGAATCGCCAAGGTGGGCTATTAAACTCATGGTACCCGTAATGGGCTTGAATTTCCGCGCTATGGGTGTAGCGAGTCGCTTTTCGACCCATGTATTGCGCTAAGTCGTCGATTCCGACGCCTAATTGACGTGCAATAAAATTAACCACAACAAAGGGGAGATCTCTTGGATCTGCCAAAAAAGTACCTAAAAACCTTACTGTGGTCAGCTGTAAAGCAAAACCTAATCGATTGTAGTCACCTTTTTGTTTATTGATAAAAGTTAACGCAGTGTTATCCAAGTGAAAATAACGGGCAAGCTGAGTCTCATTGGGATCAAAAGAGAAGCGGCCATATTGGCTTTTTTGTTCCTCGGTCAGAAATTCAATTGGCATACTAATTCTTCATAGATTGTGTTGTTCGAGGGTTGTTCGATTGAGCCAAAACAAGAAAGCTACCGGTTTCTGTATCATCGGCAGAGACTCTCGATTTAAATAGCTGGTAGAGTTTGCGATCAATAAGGGGAGTTCTATTATTCAACTATTTATCTTCGAGCCCTGCAATAATGGGACAGCCGTCTTTGCTCCCAGAACACAAGTTAACCAGTAACTTTAATTCATTTCTCAATAGTTCTAATTCTTTCAAATGGCTTTCAATGTCCGCTAATTTTTCGCCAGCGAGTTGTCGAATTTCGGGTTTAGCCTGTTGGGGAGATTCTCTAAAACTGAGCAACTTCGCAATTTCCTCCAAGCTAAAACCCATCCGTTGTGCGCGTCTAATGAACTTGAGTCGAGAAAGATCTTTATCACAATAAATTCGTAATCCTGATGCACTACGAGAAATAGGTGGTAGCAGGTGAATTTTCTCGTAATATCGCAAAGTATCTGCACTGATATTAAGTCGTTTGGTCACTTCGCCGATTTGGTACATATAACAAACCTCAGAGAATAAAATAGTACTCGTTGAGTAAATAGAAACCCATCAGGATCAATAATATCCCGCCTATTTTTTCAAAGTAATGATGCCAGCGAGACAAAGACTTCAGAGATTCTAAGTAACCCATACTACAAGCCCCGATAAGCACTGGCAATGTCCGCCCGATCCCAAATACCAGTAATAACAGAGCGCCGTAAGGAGCCGATCCGACGGTGGCGCTGGCGGATAGTGCTATCAACAACCCTGGAGAACATACTGGACAAATTCCCACGGTAAATGGAATACCCAACATAAAGGCACTCCAAACGGTCGCGACTTTTTGTCCTCTAATTGAAAACCAGGGCAGACTGAAATTAAGCCAGCCAGCCCAGAGAAATCCAAGTAAGATAAGCACTGGCCCCAGTAATAGATACCAGTGACGTCCTAAAAGTTGACCAGCCCATTCACCGCCGATGGCTGCGCCTATACCTAAAAAAATGTGAGTTAGTATCATGCCCAGAATGAATGCTCCGCCGAATGTGACCGCTTCTCGCAATGCGCGAGCTTTTGTCACATAAGCCAAGATAACCGGGATAGTGATAAAAGATGCCGGGTTAAAACTAAACATAAATCCGGTAAGCAGCGCCGCGCCAAGCCCCATCAAATTAGCTTGTTGCATTAGTTCATTCATTTTGATCCCAAACGCTTTTGTAATTCATCTTTCAGTCGTTTTAATGATGGCATCGCGGTATAAATTAGTTCACCGTCAATGGCGATGGCGGGAGTTGTGAGAACGCCTAAAGAAACTGCGTAGTCCAGTTCTTCTAGTACATCGATTTCTCGATATTGGATCCTGTCGTCATCCAGTTCTTCCACCAGTTTTTGCAATCGCTTTCTCGCATCACCACAGCGATTACATACAGATGCTGAAATTAGTTCAATTCTGATCGCTTTTATCATTGATACTGCCTACTCCTTTGTGGACGAGCGATTGACTCTAACTGTTAATGTTTATCTGCTAACAATTCCGCTCGAAAAAGTTTCAATTCGATAACATTGTCCTCGACTGGCGTAAATAGAACTTTTATCACGTTTTTTCGACCAGCAAGAATAGGTTTTAATAATTCAATCTCGTTTGCTTTTGGCGCTTTAATAGAAAGCCGACTGGTTTGCATCGTGGCAAGGCTTCCGATGGTGTCCAATATTGGAGTAAGCTGTTCAATTTGGCTCGTTAAAAAATATAAAGTTAGTAATGGGTCACTCAAAAAGCTCACTGAATTCAAATCCGAATTCGCTATTTTAAAAAACTCAACCAGACCGAATCCTGAATCAGCAAACACCTTTGAGACTGTCGCTTTTTCAATCGGTGAGCTGGATAGAAAGTTAATTCGTCCAGATTTCAAATCAACATTGATTGAATCGGCATCGATCCCCGGCAGATGGCTAATTTTCTTGCTGACGTTATACGCACAAAAGGCACAAACCATCCCTTCAATTTTTCCCTGATAAGCATGATCCTTCGCCCAGGCTGCATTACTTAAAAAAGTTGCGCTCAAAAGAAAGTTACTTATTAAAAATGCCACCAACAGAAATGTTTTTTTTGCCATTATTATTTGCCTCTCTAATTAATCGACTAGCCTTCGAGCCAGATTTGTAATGGCAAGGCCAAAAATGCCGCAAAAAAACCAATGCCCCATAACACCACGGAAAACCAAACAATACGGCGATTCCACACTTGCGCTTTATTGCACAACGCGCCTAGCTCTGGGTCAATTGGGCAACTGCGACCAGGTCGGTACATCATATAAGCAGCCAGTGCCAGCATGAGACCAGAAACACCAAAGACAAGCGCTTTGTGCTGACTTAATGTCACTAAAAAGGGGAGGTTACTGACCATTGATGCAACAGTAGCCCCCATACCAAGTGTCACTAGAGTGATGGGGATGGCGCAGCAAACTAAGGTACCAGTGGTGGTAAATAATGCGAGCCAAGTAAGCCCCGTTTCTTTCTTGGCTTTATTATCGTCTATTTTGCCAAGTGAGGTTTCGGATCGCGCGGTCATATTGTCATTCCTCATTTCTTTTGATCCAATTGTCAACACCCTAACTTTAGCTTAATAGATGGAGTTAACTCCATGTCAAACGTTGTTTTTAGACTATTTGTTGCTGTCCAATTTTTTTATGGTTCGATAGGTAAAGCCGGCATCATCAAATAATGTTTTTAGTTGTTGCTCTTTAAAGCTGAGCTTGTCATCACCAGTGACTTTCACAAGCCCTTCTTTGAGTTTTATATCGACATGTTTAACGCCTTTAATCGCCATAAATTTTTTCTCAATACCATAAGCACAATATGGACAAGCCAAACCATCAGCTCTGATTTCAAAAAGCGATTCACCCGCCAATAACGGCGTGGAAAAGTTAAAGACTGATAAAATAAAAACAGTTCTCAGTAATTTATTTATCTTACTATTCATAATAAAATCCACTTATATCTTAGTTAAAAACGTACGTTTACAGATGCCATTCAAATTCCAGAATCGCCCGATAGTTCGAATCATCTTGCTCACCATTAAGGTTTGAAAATAGGGGGATTTGTACGCCCGCCTTGACAGCAAAATTTCTTAATGTCCACATGAGCCCAGGCGAGACAAACCATTGGCTACCGCCGGTATTATTCCTATCAACACCATTGAAGGCATTGCGCTCACTGTATTCGCCATTGAGTTCCAATAACCACACGGTATCGGCTTCTCGGTAGTCGTTAACCTGAGGGCGGTAACCTCCCGCAAAATCGACGAACAGGCGATCACCACGTTGCAAATTTCCCTGATTTTCAATGGAGCGATTTTGATTAAAACGATAACGAATGCTTACCCATCGATACCATTTCAAACTTTCATAACCATAGGTAAAACCCAGTAAGGCGTCTGTCGTGCCGGAGCCTACTTGGTCATCACCTGTATCAAATTTTACCTTGGCGACAATAGCCGCTGTTTCTTGTACACCTAAAGTGTCTTCTCGCCAGAAACGATACTTAGTAGACAAGGTCATATCGCCGACACCTTGCTCCTTTCCTAAATCGTCCTTAACGGTCTCATAAGGCAGTTCAATACCAACCACCCAATCACCTGACAATCCATACTTAAGGGCGACTACCTGTTCACTTTCTTTTTCATCGCCTTGTTTGGATTGGGCAAATTCGGCATGAATTTCAATGCCATCCTTAAAAAGAACATGAGGGCCTGGACTGAAAACCGGATCATGCGCAAATACGTTACCAGTAATCAAAAGGCAACCAGTCAAACCAAGGCATAATCTTTTTTGTTGATATTTTATAATCATTTTCTTCCAGTCCAGTTACTCTGTTTTAACAAAGATAATTGATGGAGTTAACTCCATGTCAACATGTTTTTAAACCAAAAAATAAATCAGAGTGTCATTTTCGGTATCAAGCAATAAAATGGCGGTTCTAAAAAGGCTATTGGCAGAGTAAATAAAACGGACGTTTTCTTTACTCATTTCAAACACTCAAATCACTGGTGACGAATCAATGAATGTAGAGTTAATTAACCCGGTAAAGATTTCATAGTTAAGATATGATTATTGGTAACGAGTATATTAACTTTTGAGCAAATAATTTATATTAATTGGTTACGCCAGAGTCTCGACTGACGATCAAAATCTTGATCTTCAAATGGATGCACTCACGAAAGTCGGATGTGCCCGTATTTTTGAAAGATCATATCAGCGGTGCCAAAGCGGAGCGTCCAGGACTACAAGAAGTACTGAACTATGCTCGTGCTGGTGACACCATCGTGGTATGGAGATTAGATCGCCTAAGCCGGTCACTGAAAGATCTGATTGAAATGGTGACTTTGCTGGAATCAAAAGATATTGGACTGAAAAGTTTGCAAGAAGCAATCGACACGTCGTCAAGTTCCGGCAAACTCATTTTTCATATATTCGGTGCACTGGCTGAATTTGAGCGCAACTTGATCCGCGAAAGAACGCACGGGGGACTCCAAGCTGCAAGAGCGAGAGGCCGTAAAGGTGGCAGACCAAAATCTATTAATAAAGATAAGCAAGCCTTAGCAGTTAAGTTATATCAAGAGAAAAAACATACTATAAATCAGATTTGTGAAATGATGGAAATTTCCAAGCCAACGCTATATAAATATATTGAAGCGGCAAAGCCTGTAAAGTCTAGGTTGAAATTTCCTTATAGTAACTTTTCGCACCGTTGGACTTCAAACCCCTATACCCGTATAAAAAGGTTTTACACACATTGCCACTGCACAGATACAGGCAGATTCCGCTTAATTTACTGGCCGAAATGGGGTATTCATCACCAAGCAGATTGTTCCATTTATTTAAATCTGAAATTAGTATCCCTATAGGTTTTTATCCATTATGGCGACTCATTAGAATAGTAATGAAATAAGCTTGAGAGGAAACACAGCTTAACGGAAGCGGAACATGCTGTGGGAAAACTGAAATAACCAGGCTCCACGGGGCTTGGCCAGAACGCACTGTTCGTCCTTTAGCCTGTCAAGCACCTAAACATGATGCGAGCCAAGGCTTTTCACTGTTACAAATGGACAATAAACTCTCCTAGTAATCTGCCCTAAGTACACAAAAGTTGATCTAGAACAGTGATCTCTTTGCACAAGATGCCAATATTGCCCCAATCCTTATTGAATGAATATTATTGATGAAAAAACGCGCACTCTTACAGCTATTCTCGATGGTATTTCTGCTGCAAACAGCAGCGATGCCGTCTCTTGCTGCGCATGAGTGCCAATCAATGAATATGACCTCATCCTTTTCGCCTGAGTTGGATAAGCAAGTTAATTCTGCACATGCCGGGCATATGGCCATGCCGAATCAGGTATCGACTGACAATGACAG